>TARA_B110000858_G_scaffold198532_1_pt1 | contig 23622 bp, 28 predicted proteins | sample TARA_B110000858 | Tara Oceans TARA_B110000858 (sample SAMEA4398247) | marine metagenome | biome: Polar Biome; feature: [SRF] surface water layer (ENVO:00010504); material: water (ENVO:00002006), including particulate matter (ENVO:01000060) such as... | depth 5 m | reverse complement strand
GTATCAAATGCGGCACCAGACCAAGACCAATACAACATGGGTATTGAAAGAGTAGGTACGTTATCAGGTAGATACCAAGTTTACCGTGACCCTTACTTCCCACCTAACACAGTATTGATGGGACATAAAGGTTCTTCTTTATTGGATACAGGGTACGTTTACGCACCATATGTACCATTACAGTTGACACCAACTATGTATAACCCATTCAACTTTACTCCGATTAAAGGAATTATGACGAGATACGCTAAGAAAATGGTAAACAACCGTTTCTATGGTGTAATTACAGTTGACGGTGTTAGAACGTTCGATTTGAACTCTTTAAGATAATATATCTTAATACCAATAATAAAGGGGACCTTTTGGGTCCCCTTTTTTTATTTAGTATACTTTCTTCTACAATATGGAGAGTCTTCTCCGTAGTACATACACCTTAAAATCTCATTTTCAACTCTAAGTGGTTGAAATTTATCGCCATCACTTGGTTTATGACCTTCAGTAATTGCCTCTCTAATTAACATTTCGTTACTGATAACTTTACTAATAATTTCGTTTTTATTCATCACTCACTATTTGTCTAAAATTTATAGCACAAAAAAGAGGGAGTGTTACCCCCTCTATTTCCAACTAAACTAATATCATCCCTCAGTTTTAACTTCAGGTTCACCTGTTGGTTCCTGATGTTCACTGGCTGGTGAGGTTAGTATTCTGATGGCCTTAGAGACCGTTTCAGATTCTTCAATTCCAAAAGCCCCACGTGTATGTGACGCTCTTGCCGCCTGAACTAAGATATATAGTCCTTGGTCAGGGGTTAAATTTTCAACGAATGCATTTAGGTCATTCAGATTATTGTAGTTAATTGTATTAAACAATTGACCAATTGGTTTTGGAGATTCTTGCTCCACCCCATTTTCTTGAGTTGATTGTTCTTCTGTGATTTGTTCTTCCACAACTGCTTTCACAGGTTTTTCAGTTTTTTTACTTTTTGCCATTTTTGAGAAATATTGTTTTGTTTATCTATTCCGTAATATTTATATAATATATAAGAGATAATATACTAATGTCAAGTTATGAGTAAATATATTCTTAGTGAAGATTTGGCGGTTTGGTTTGGTGATAAGAAGAAAAAGAAAGGTTCTTCACAACCAAAAGGTCCGTGGGTTAACATATGTAAAAAGAAAAAGGGTGGTGGACATCCACCATGTGGTAGGAAGGATGCTGATGAAAGAGGATACCCTGTTTGTCGAGCAGCTGGTGTTGCGGGAAAAATGTCACAGAAAGATAAAGATTCTGCATGTCGTAGAAAAAGAGATAAAGAAAAAAAAGACACCCAAACAGGTAAGGGTCAAAAGCCAACACGTATTAAAGTGAAAAATTATAAAAAAGAATCGATTGATGAGTTAACGTATCTGGTGTTGGAGTCCATCGTTGGTGATTCTATCCTATGTGATAATTGTGGGTGGAATTGGAAAATAAAAGATGGTGGTGACGATTTATATATGTGTCATAAGTGTGGTAACGATAACACACCTAAGATTTCTGAAGATAATGACAAGGAAGTCGGACCATCGGGTAAGGTGGTGAAAAGTATCTGTGACGCTAAGAAGTTCTGTAGTGCACAGGGACCTATAACGTTTGGTCAATTAAAGAGCGTTGTCTCTGCAGCCAAAAATAAAAGATTAGCTAAACATATTGGTGAAGGTGGGTTTAAAGCGTTTATACGTTTATTACCGTGGTTTATACCACAAATAGCAATTGCTGGTATGATTGGTTCAGGTATGAGGGCTTTTAATAAAATATTAAAACCTACATTGAAGGATACTCCAACATATAAGTCGTGGTGGTCAAAGACTATCATGAAAATATTTAGTTTTGCTGAAGGTGATTTGGTAAATAGTGACCCACTTAGTAAGATATTCTTTATTAGTGATGGTTTAATGAACTTAATGGATGAAAGTAACAAGTTAAAGTTTGCTTATCATATTTCTGAAATTGCGTCTGAGAGACCTGATAACCAACCAGTACCTGAATTCTTTGTTGAAAATGAGTTAAGGGATTGGGTGAATAAAAGATTTTTATTGGACCCTCCGTTATCACCTAAGGAATTAGAAAGTTTTGACGATGTATCTATCCCTTCAGTTGATTCGGATGATGAGGTTAAGTTAATTGAGAACTTATTGCGTTCATATGGTATGTACAAAGAAACTATCTCTGAGGAGATGAAGTACCATATGGAAAAAAACATTTCAATATCTGAAAACGTTTTTAGAGTAGGTTCACCAAAGTATTTTGAGGTTATTAATGAGTCCAGAGACCTAAGGGATAAAGGTATTTATAAAAATGATTTGGATAATGAGTTATTGGATAGCGATTTAGGTAAATTCTTTATATATGAGGGTGAAAGATTACCGTTGGAATTTCCTATGATTAATGAAGCCGAATACAAGGGTAAGGAAGTAGAGTTAGGTAAACCTAAATCAGGTGGACCTAAAAAATGGTATGTGTACGTTAAAAACCCTAAAACGGGTAAGGTTAAAAAAGTAAGTTACGGTTCGCCAGATATGACCGCAAAATGGAATGACCCTAAAAGGAGAGCGTCATTTGCTGCGAGACATCAATGTGAGAAGAAAAAGGATAAAACTAAAGCCGGTTATTGGGCATGTAGAGCACATAAAGATTTTGGGAATAATGTCTCAGGAAGATTTTGGTAATGATATACGAACAGGAAAATATAGGTAAGTTTAAATTTAAAAGAGTTTTTAACGAAAACGTGGACTCCAATGAGTTAACATGGCATAGAGATTACAATGACCGTAAGGTTTTTGTGGAGTCAAGTAATGGTTGGATGTTACAAATGGACGAGGAACTACCTAAGGTCTTAAATGAGGGACAAACGTATGTAATACCTAAGATGGTGTACCACAGAGTAATTAAAGGGACTGGTGACCTTAAAATCACGGTAGATGAGGGATATAACCAATATAGGGTCCCTAAAGTAGTAAAAGAAACGATTAGAAAGAATCTTTATAATATTAAGAAGTCAGGTATTAACATGATTATACCAAATATGTTAATGGAATCTAAATACGTGAGTATTGAGGTATTAGAGGAAATTAAAAAATTCTGTGATGGTAAGAGTCAAATTACGGAAAGTAGTTCCCCAAAAAACAATCAAGATAAAATGACTTACCTTTCTTATGGTGGGTTAAAATCTTACGAATGGGTAATTACCTCATTACTTTAAATTTGTTTACACTTTACTGTGAACTGTAATCAGGTGTTTTAATTGGTTTCGGAGATATACAGTAATCTTTATGGTAAGCCTCGGGCATTTCATAATAAAAATAATCTTGTGCTCTTTCCACACAACTAGCGGTAACCTCCATAATTGGTTTACCATTTTTACTTAAGACATACGTTGGTATTGTTATATCACTCATAATACATTTGTTTTAAAGTGTAAAGGTAGTAAAATTATTTACCTGAACAATATTTTCCTGAACATTTTTTATTACCGTCTAAACCTGGCATCTTTCCCTTACACACTTGAACCGCATAACCATTAGCGTACGCTGAAGGGTATACATCGTATTTAGCCTTTGCAGCATTTTTACCACGAGAACATAAAGTGGTATCTTTCTTTTTAGACTTCTTTTTAGACTTCTTTTTAGTTTTCTTTTTTTCGTGTATAACTCTTCTAATAATTTGTTCGAGTTGTTCTTCTGTTAACTTAAACTTTCTCATTTTTTGTTAACTACTTGAAATTGTAATTCTCTTTTGTATGTGTTTATTTCTCTATCAGTATTCACTTTAATATCCACGAAGTATTCATTAGGAATTTTATCTGTTGTGTCAAATATAAAGTAATAACCATCAGCAGTTCTATTGATTTGTGTCCAGTCTTGTACTTGTACCTCTGTATTTCCCTCACGAACATATACCCTATAAAAACATTCTACTTGTTTTAAGGTTTCATTAGCGGTGTAGGCTTTCTTAAGTGTTACGTTAACCTTACGAATATCAGTATTTATTATTTTTTCATTTTGAAGTATACCGTTGAAATCGAACCCATATAATTTAGGTTCTTCTGTTCTTGTTCCAATAGTGAAGTAATCTTGATTTTTAAGTAATACAAACTCATTTTCTACCGAAGATATGACATCACCACCATATGAAAGTTTTCTCCAGTTATCGTAGTAAATACATGGTGTGTTTGTTGATGTTATTGCAGATACCGTAACCTCGTAAACCCCATTAGACCTACTACAAGCTGTTAATGTTTGGAGTATAGTGTTACTTTCATCCACAATATCCACGACTGGGTCGTTATCTAAAACAATTGGGTTACCATTAACGTAGGTATAAAGATATAGTTTATTATCCTTACCTTCATAAAAGGTATATCTGTCGTCTTGAATTAAATCATCATAATTTGTTTCTAAGAACGGCTCATAAAATGTCTGTGTATGTCGTGAAAAGAACCCTACTGAATAATTCTCAGTCATTCCTGTAATGTTCTCAACCTCGGGAACAAAAGCGATACCCCATCCTGAAGTACCTGTGATTGAACCTGATAATACCCCATTGATTTCATCGGTCATATCAAACTCAACATCTTCATTACCAAATTCAAAGTGTTGTGTATCAACAATAGTCAATCCACTATAGTTTAACCCATTAGTTGAACCTGTTTGCGAATTTGTATTATCGTATATACCATTAACGGACCAATTTTTAATTGTCGTTCTTTGGTACCAGTTCGTAGGTCTATCTGAGAATGATTTATTCCCTTCAAAAACATCGGTAACATTATAATAATCATCACCAACACCTTCATCCCATGTTTGCGTATTTCCTGTTGAACCAGAAACTTTAGGTATTCTAAATAATATTAAGTCAAAAGATGTTGCTCGTCTTCTACCGTTTGACCACGTTGAGTTTAGTAACTCTTTATCAAACGAAGACGTATTAGTCATTCTTAATGTGTGAGTCATAGCACTTGTACATCCTGTTGAAATAGTGTTATTAGAAAGTTTATTTTCTAAGTTTTCTAAATCGACATCAAAAATAAAACGTGAGTAACCTTTAGGTCCTGATAGGTTATCTACCCTACCAAAAAATAATTCAACAACAGGGTTTCTACCTGTGTTTGTGTATGAGTTAAAGATTAACGTATCATTACGTTTAAAGTATGACTTGTAAATTGACATTATTCGTTTTTACTATAAATACTTAGTTTATACGAATATTCTTATTTAATATTTTTGTACTGGCGTCGAATAGTTCTTTTAGTAGGTCACTAACTTGTGTACCATCAGAACTTACAGGTACAGGTGGCATTCCAGGTAATGGATGAACATGGGTAGCGAGGTATCTAACAATTAATTCAATTAAGGTCATTAACTCTTCACCTCTAACAACTGAAGATGTTTTAGGTTGAATCTCATCAACCACTTTTGATTGGTCGATACCATATATTGTGTTATCTAAATTAATTTTTGACTTAGAAGGGTTAACCGTATCGTGTGATAAGAGATATAGTTGATTAGCTCCCATTATACCCACCGTATTCTCTTTATTTTCAACCCTTTTATTTCTAAATAAATTCTTTTTAATTTTAGTAGGTACGTTGTCCTTACCTTCTTTATTATAAACTAAACCAAACCCTCTCATGTTAGTAGTGAATTCTGTTGGTTTAATTAACCCATAAAGGGCGACTAGATTAACAAATTGGACTACATTAGAAGAGTCCCTATTTTGTTTATTTGCTCGGTAAAATAAAGGGAATTGATTATTAATAAGTAAACCATTCTCCATTCTACCTTCCATCACATTTTTAATGAATTTATTAATTAACGCAGCCAACTGAATGGTGTTTAAACTTTTAAATTGTTCAATATGTTGTATTCGTTTAAACGAATCTAAATCAGTATTGTTTCTTATTGAACCGGCCATTGTTGTTCCTGATACTTCATCAGGTTCTAAAGTATAAAGAATAATTTGACCTGTAAAAGCACTAAATTGATTTTCAGGGTTGAATACCTCATACTCTATTAGTTTTTTAGTTTGAGTATCTTCATTAACTATAGTATATTTCGTATCAACATTGCCATATTGCACCAATGTTTGGTAATTACTTAATTGGATAAAAGCCCTATTGGTTTTGGATACAGGTATTTCTTTGCTATTAAATTTATCGTGTTTACCTGCTCTTAGTAAAATTTCACCATCTACCCCTTGTATATCATCATACCCTTTTAATATGATATCAGAATTACTTCTACTTAAAATTGCAATATCTTGAGGTTCAGGATATACACCCTCAGTTTGTGACTTGACCTCACCCGTCTTTTCATCCCTAATCGGTGTTAGTTTCTTGTTTCTTGTTCCTGAACTTAAAAAAGTTTTGGCGGGAGCCTCATCTTCTTGCTCAATTTGAGTTGGTGATGAGAATGGTCCTTGAATATAAAACTGAGATTTTAAATCCATATTACCAGGGTTAGTATATATTACGTGAACATATTCTCCTTCTTTTGGTACTTGATATAAAAAATAAGGTAATAGAGGTAAGAATACAAAAGGGTCTTTTTCCTTCCACTTATCCTTATCCTCATCAAAATTAGGAACTGCCCTCAACTTATTTGTGTAGTTTTCGGGTTCAGGAACTACCCTAATTCTACCAAGCATAAAAGGGTCGTCAGTATCAGATACGGTTCCCCCATAAACTATTTGTCTAAAATTTAAGGGTAATTCATTTCCCGAATTATTGTTTATATTACCTGGTATAGCCATTTTTAATTACCTCTTTTTTTGTACTCTTTTAAAATATTATTATATAAACTTTCTGTAGAATCTAAATGGTGAGTCAACTTAACTAACATAGTTTTAGTATCTTCAAAGTCCTTTGACAATACCGTTAGTACTTCTTTTAAATCACCATTACTTTTACTTTTAAAGTTAGTAATGATATCTTTTATTTTTTCTTCTTCCATATTAATAAGATTTACCACTTGCTTTTACAGGTAATGTTGTACCACCTACAACCGCCAGTGGGGGTATAGTTATTTCAGTTTTACCATTTTCTTGCATTTCTTTTTGTTGCCCATTAATTTGTGAACTCATAGATTGCACAAATAAGTTAGGTGAACCATCAGGCATGTCACCGGTAGGTATTCCTGATTTTTGTAATTCTTCTATGATATTTGCTAAGGTTCTAGTTTCTGACATACCAGGTAAGAAACTAGCTAGTGATAATACAGAAGCTGGTAGACCTAAATTAAGTTTACTAGCCGCTAAGCTTAATAGTTGTAACAACTCATCAACAACACTTTTACATTGTCTCCAGTCGGTAACTAAGTCGGCAACTATAATAACCGTATTAATAATTGAGAATATCATTCTTGCCTGTGCATTTTTAGATTCACGAGCAATATTCTCAATTAAGCTCATCACTAAGGCGTTTAAATTCTTTTTAATTTCTTTAAATAACTCCTCAACAAATATTGCCCCAATTTTACTCATTAGTTCAACTATGAAATTTTTGAAGTATTTTAAGAAATCTTGTAACGTATCGATTTTATCGGCAATTTGATTTTGTACCATCTTAAAAACAATCATAACCCCTAATAAATTTTTAGGTGATAATAATGCCTGTAATATTGCTTTTGGCATTATCCCAAGTAAATCAAATTTTATTGAACCCTCAATATTAAGATTTGGTAATAATAACTTCCACTCTTCATTATTTGAAAGGTCATCAATTAATGATTTAAAGGCTTCTATTTTTTTAGTTTCATTATTTTCATCTCTTACGTTTTTAATTCCGTTAATAATTGCACCTGTATCGATAGGTAATTTCACGTTGTTACAATCAGTGAATTCCGTAACCCCATTTTGAATGTTGTCTAATTCATTTTCAATAGTACGGAGCTCATTATCTGTTAGTTCAAAAAAAGAATCATCTAAATTGTCGGATACCGATAATTTGGCAATACCTGAAACGTCAATCTCTTTAGTGTTATCAAAACAAAGACCTAATATTCTTTGCATTACTTTTTCGAATTTCGATTGTTCTCTTTCAGTGTCTATACCAATATTCAAATCTACTGAAATCGCACCGGTTAACATATTCATTATAATGGTAATCAGTTCATCTATTTCAAAAAGATTAATAGAAGTATAATAGTCCTGTAAAAACTGAGTTATACTTTTCACTCCATTTCCGGGGTTTATAGGTGTTACTTTATAGTAGTCACCTTGATTAAGATTAGCATCAACCGTAACATACTCAATATCGAATATTGGGTTATTAGATGCTCCAATATAACTTAAACCATAGTTCGTGGAAAAGGGTATACCTACATTTTGTAATCTATGATATAATTCACGATTCATTGAGTATGGTGCACTACCATTAGGTGTGGTATTTTTTTCGTATAATAACTGTGTAGTGTCCCCATCAGGGTCTTCATATAGTTTCTTATACAAATCAATAGACGGTACTCTAATATATAAAGGTTGACCTACGAATTCTTGCTCTTCAGAACATCCCGCGGCGGTGATTATTTCTTGAATAAAAAGTTCTTGGATTCTACTTTTAGTGTTAAGTATTGTTTGATTATATATGTCAAATAATTCATCAACACCTTTATTACCACCACCTTTAGATGATGAAATCATGAAAATTTCAGTTAACTGGTCTAGCTGATTTTTAGCTTTATCTTGTAGTTGTTTTTTTTTCTCAGCGGTAAAACCATCCACAGTATCACCCCATTCGTTTAGATTACTAAAATTCTTATCTTTAGCTTTTTCAAAATTATCCGCCGATGAGTTTAACTTAGCCTTAGTCTCATTTTTTTTTGTCTCAACAGTGGTCTGGTATGACTTTATCTTAGACTTTGCATTTTTATAATCGTTTTCCGTGTCTAAACCCATGATATATAATTTAGTCTAATTTATAACCTTCAGAGTTTCCTTTACTGGTGTCGGAATCTTTTTCAATCAGAGCTGAAAGAACGTCGTCATCCATGTCTGTAATATTAAATGATTCTTCTGAGGTATTTTGTGATTTTTCCCAAATAGAAGACTGTAACTTTGACAATGATAATTTCTTCTCAATAGTGTCGTTAATAATCTTCTGTTGTTCTTTAATAACGGGACCGATTACTGTCATATCTTTTGCTTCTTTCAACATTACCAACATTTTGTTTTGTATCCTTATGGCAGTACTTCTTTGTTCTACAAGTTCATTGTATATTTCTTGCATAAGACTCAAAACTGAGTCTTTATTTAAAACTATTTCTTTTTTCTTAGGTCTTCCCATTAGTTATAAATATCTTTGTAACAAATTTTATATATTATTGATTTTATTAACTAAATCATAATATAGTGTTTTGTATTTTTTCATAGAGGTCCTAATCTCTTTAGTCGTTAAATTGGTCATCTCCCTTAATGAAAGTAATACGATGTTTTTATTAAATTTATTATTATCCGTTCCGATAAAAATAGTTTCATAATTTTGAAATAACTCAATTAGAGCGTATCCCAACTTTACCTCATTTTTATTTAAATTCGATTTATCTATAAATTCTTCCATCTCTTTTAAAAAGTGTTTAATGACTTGACTAGGTTCAACAATATCATGTTCTATATGGTAAATTAAATCTGGTCTACTTTCTAGTGATGACGATATATCTTCGTAAGATATTTTTCTGTTTTGGTCTTTTTGGTCCTTAATGATTTGACCCATTAAGTAATTTTTACAAATAGTACCAAAATAAGAATATGCTTTCTTACCTTTTGATGGTTTGAATTTTTCTACTTTAGTTATTAAAAAAGAATGTGTATCTACGTGAATATCTCTAAACTCCATACCTTTACGATAGAGTTTATATCTTCTGATAATTGACTCTATCATCTTATCTAAGGGTGCTCTTAAGAATTCGTTATATATTTGATTCTTTTCTGTGTAAGTAGACGCAGTGAGGAACATTCTAACCGCTGTCTCCTCCCTAACATCAAAGTAATTACTACCAGGTTTCGGTTTCCTACCCCTTTTCTTAGGTAGAGTAGGTGACAGAGCGGTTGTGTCTCCAGATAACGGAGCTGTCGTATCTCCAGATAATAACATTAAACGGAAATAGGTTCATACTTTATGTTTCTATCTTCATTAAAGAAATGTTCTTTCTTAGCTGTGTCTAACCAAAATCTAACTTCATCTTCAGTAACTCTATTTGCTCCATTTTTGTAATTCCAAAATATTGAACCTTCCCTCATGTTAAGGTGCTTGTAACCAATTCTAGGTATGGTCATAAGTTTAACTGAGTTGTATGTTAATCGTAGTAAGTATTCGTATACGAAGGTAAGTTTTAATGAAGGTTTAAATCCACCTGTTTCTTGATATGTTTCTTTTTTAATTACCATACCGGCCGATTGGAAGTTTTGATAATCTAATAGAACCTCATTAGTTAAGTAACCGATTTCTGTATTCATAGATGCTGCAAAGGTTGCTTCGTTGGTAAACCCAGCAAATGACCCCTTGTCGTCAACATCAACAACTAACGATAAGAATCCATTAACATTTGGATGTGCGTCAATGTATGTCTGAACATTTTTAAACCATATCGAAGCATATTCGTCATCAAACTCTAAGAATGATACCCATTCAGATGTTGATTTTTCAACACCTAAGTTCATTTGTGATGCGAAGTCAGTGTGACCTTTATTTTCCACCATGTTTACGGTAATCCCACTAAAGTCAAATCCGTTAAGAATTGACACTAAAGACTCTTCATTGGAGTGTACTAAAACTAACTCCTTTGGTTGTGATGATTGATTTTTAATGGATACGATTGCATTCGTAAACAATTCTATAAAATTTTTGTGTTTTGAACTCGCGATAGGGAGTACTACTGATATATCTTTCATAATTATTCTGTTTCTTCAAGTTTAAGTTTATCAATTTGAGATTGGAATGATTCCATTCTTGTGTTTAAGTAAGAGGTGAACATTGAAACAACTTGAGTCTCAAACTCTTCAGTTTGTTGGTATTTTGATACTGTCTCATATCCTGACTCATAAAGACCTTCAGATATGTTATCCTCTAACCAATTTTGAGTATATTCTGCAACTATGTCTGACATATTATTTAACTCATACGTCCACACACCATTTGTGTCTGACATCCACTCAGGTTTCATGTTAGGTACTTTACCAATTACAGGTGTACCACAAGCCATACTTTCAAGAGGGTATGTACCCAAACCACTAATATCATCTACCCATACAGATACAAATGATTCTTGTAAGTTAGTTGCAAACTCTTCTTGATTTAGACCTCTCATGTCACGGAAAGTAATCCATCTAAATTGTGGGTACTTTAAGTAAAATGCTTTGATAATTTTCATTGTATCTCTTTGGTCACGAGTGTGAATTGAAATAATAGGTTTCGCAGGAATAGTCTTCTTAGTGAATATTTCAGGAATTAAAGGTGTTATTACATCAAGTGTGGTATTCTTCATGATACTACTGATAAACTCTTTTTGAGTGTCAGAGGTAGTAATACACTTAAGGAATCCGTAACTTGACCAATTCATACCTGGTTGTATTGTTTCTAACATATAGTCATATGCTTGACACAGAACAATTTTACCACAAGGTAATTCTTTGATTTGGTCCATTACATGTCCGTAAAGTTCAGGTATAATTACAAAGTCTTCAGGTGTTATCTGAAGATTTTGACCTTCTATTGATTGATGAGTTATCTCCATATATTCTTCACCCATCCATGACCCCACTCCTGAGTAATCATTAGATTCGTGTAAAATAATAGGATTAAATCCATTATTTTTTAATGTCATTGCCATCTGATATGTATATCTGATACTAGCTTTTGCATTACCTTTGGTGTCTTGTACCATAAGGTAGATTCTCGATGTCTTATCTCTTAATTTTTCTATAGAGAGTTCGACTTTTTTAATTGTTTCTTGGTCCATTAGTCTAAATATTTAATAATGTTATGTCTTAATAATGTATTAAAAGCAATTCGAAAGGGAATACTTGTGCTCTTAGCAGAATGTATACCTAAATTATCATCTAATTCTTCTCTTTCTGTCAACACAACTTCAATCATTGTTTTTATAACTTCGTATTTAATTATTGAGAATCGTTGTAGTGGAACTTCATCGTCGTTAACGTCCTCAATTTCTTCTTTTTCTTTTTCTTTTTCAGACGGAGTTGCGTCTCTTAATTCAACAAAATTTTCTAATTCCGATAAATCAATGTAGTAGGTATGTCCTAGTATTTCAATCATAATAAATTTAATTTTTCATATAAGTCTTTAAATTCCTTTAATGTTTCGATTTCGAAATCTGAGGACACATTTTCATTATATGTTGTTTTATATTTTACTGTTTTATATTCATAATCAGAATTTAATATTTGTGGTTGAGCCGATATCATTACATCAACATCCTTTAGTATATCATTTTTTGTGAACTCGTTATAAAATGAGACTTTCTCAAACATACATCCAAATTTAGATAGGAAGAATAATGTCGCTGGTTTAGACTTTTCAATCTCATTCGACACTATGATTAAATCGTGTTTTTCTCTTAAATCCTTATATATGTCGTTTAAATCATGAAAGGTTGAAGTTTCAGTTGATTGTGAATGTCCGAATATGTTCATTGGAAAGTCCACATAGAAAAACTCCATAAGTCGTTCTTCGTCAGGAAAAACAAAATGTTGACTTAGTGTGGTTGAAGTGATTGGGAGGTTTAATTTATACTCAAACTCCTCTTCATCCTCACCCATTATGTAGTCATCAATAAAGAATTTCTGATACACCTCTTCCGCCTTATCAAAAGTATTCCTTAAAACACCGTTAACTTCAATTGCTATTTTCATTCGTATCTTTTTAATATTTCACTAATTATTGGGTTTCTAATAATATCTTCATTGTTAAAAGTAAACGTCCCCACTTGAGGTAGGTCTGAGAAACGATTGTAAGCATCATAAAGACCTGATTGTGTTTTGTCTTTGTAACGGTCAGTTTGGTCGACATCTCCCGATATAAAGAATTTACTATTAAAACCTATTCTTGTTAATAATAACTTCATTTGTGATGGTGTTGAATTTTGTGACTCTTCAAATATTAAAATTGAGTTGTCAATATTCATACCCCTCATATACGCCAATGCGAATACTTCAATTACGTCATGTTCTTTTAACTTTTCTCTGACACTTTTACCCACTATTTTATTTAGTAAGTAATACGATGGGAAGATATATGGGTCTAACTTTTCCTCTAAGTTACCAGGTAACGCACCTAATTTTTCTTCTGCTTCTACCGCTGGTCTAACAATAATGAGTTTTTCGTATGAGTTATTTTCGTCCATTAAAAGTTGAACTGCAGCACTCATAGCGACATATGACTTACCAACACCTGCTGGTCCTGTACATATAGTTATTTCATTTTTGTTAAGTATGTCATAATATTCTTTTTGATTTTCGGATAAGAATTTTTTCCTTGGTCTTCTTCCAATAATCTCACGAATTAGTTCTTTACGTGGTTTTTTAGTGGTAGTATCTACTTTTTTTCCTTTTGTTGCCATTAATTTATTTAAAATAATTTTAGGTCGTGTTTAATACACTAAACTAAGATATAAATTAGTAATAAAATAATTAAAGTAACCCTTTGTGGTATTATGATATAGCTCGACCTATTAGATTAGTCCAGTCTTGTTCAGGTCTCACCTCAAGATTAGTCTTCCAAGCTGCTTCCAACACATTCATATTAACACCAACATCTTTTGCCATACTCATAAGTGCATTGATATCTTTAGGGAAACAAGTCCCTCCAAAACCAACTTTACCATCCGGTCCTGGTACGTGTAAGTGTGAGTCACCAACTCTTCCGTCCGAGGCAAACCCATACAAGGCATCTTCCCAATTAACACCTACTAACTCAGCCAACCTATAGTATTCATTCATAATTGATACCTTAGTTGCAAAATAAGTATTATTCATGTATTTGATAAACTCAGCCGTTTTTGAGTCAGTATGGATGAAGTGTCGATTCATGAATCTATTTGAAAATAGTTTTTCAACTTTATCCGTCAGTTCTTTATCTCCTCCAAAAATTATTCTAGATTGAGTTAACATATCTAATTTAGCCGTTCTTTCCGTTAAAAATTCAGGTGAGAAAATAATATTAAGATGTGGATACTTTTCCTGCAACGTGTTTGTGGTTCCAGGTAAAACCGTAGACTTGATGATATAGATAGGTCCTTCTTCTGCGTCTTCAAAAACTCTTTGGATGTAAGACAGGTCTTGTTTACCATCCATATTCATCGGAGTAGGTACACAAACAAATATAAAGTCTGATTGATGAACTTCTTCTTTTGTGTGTGTGGACCTTAATGGGTCAACATCGTAAATTCTTATCTCGTTTGTTGGTGAGAATGCGAATACCTGAGACTCACCAACGAACCCATTTCCAATAATTCCTACTACATTTTCCATTATTTAATTATTTTATAGAAGTAAGTAATCTTGTAAGTTACCATTATTAAACCACGGTCGACTAACTATACCTGACCACGCATCCATGGTTGCTCCCATATCTAAAGCAATCTTACCATAATTATCTCTTAAAATTATACCATAATCTTTTTGTAGTCCCACACCCATAATTACGATATCCTCTTTTATGTCTTTAAACCCACCAATGAACTCCTCCCTATTGTTAAAATTAATGTTGTTAGGGTGGTGAGTATAAGTAATTTTTACATTAAATAGGTCTTCTAATTTTTTATTTTTCATTTCATTAGTATTACGAGAAATAATGTGAAAACTTTTACCTTGTATTATGTTTTTAAACCCTTGTAGGGAACCCATAATTTCACTTCTACTAATCATATGATTACATATCTGCAATTTTGATAAGTTAGCTCCGAAAGACACGATATCCTCCTTTTTCACAGACCACACACTACTTTTGTAATTAATATGTTTTGCAATTACACAATTAGGGTTCATTAACCCAATAACGTCCGACATTACTATTGACCTTTTTAATATGGTATTGGCGTCATCATAAAATTCCTTAATCTGTAATGGATAATTATACCCCCATTCATTTAGGTTTTTTTTCAAAAAATGTACACTAGCATTTCTATTTAATATATATATTTCACCATCACCAAATCTTGTTAGTGCGAACGGTGTATTACTTTTAATTTTTTCTTTAATTAATTTAACGGTTTCTAAATCAGTCAAAGACGGGTTAAGGTAGTTACTCTCCATAATTTAATAATTTAATAATTTAATAATTTAACGGGACATCCTCCATAAGTCCCTTCAATACTTATATCTTTTACCACTCCAGAATTAAGACCTAATATAACATTATTTGTTATATTTATTTTCTCCCTAACAGATGAGTTTGTACCCATATATACACAATTACCTATGTTTACATTTCCCGATACTATCGCCCCTGGCATCGCACTAAAATAATCACCAATAATAGTATCGTGACCCACGTGGTTACCTCTATTTAATATCGTATGTTTTCCTAATTTAATATTTGTTGTTAGTATTGAATTAGCACCAATAAAACTACCCTCACCAATGATTACATCATCACCTATAATTTGTGAAGTTTGATGGATAAATGTAAAAAATTTAGTTTTAGGTGGTAATTTTTTTACGATTTTTTCTCTTTCAGTACTATCTGCAACAGCAATCATCATTTGATATTCATTTGGGTTAAATTCCGATAATGGCGTTGTATATTCATTTGAATATTCATCATCAACAAAAAAAGTTACCTCTTTACCTATTTGGACTTGGACTTCTCTTGCGTGACCCCCATATCCGAAAACTGCTAATTTCATTATTGATATATTTTAAATTTTGATAAATCAGGGTAAGGTAACGTCAAATCTTTTTGTTGTTTTTTAGTCCCGTCCATATTATAAAATTGATTCATTAGTAATAATCCTCTAGCTGATAACTCAGGCATCATATAAAAGTTCCACCCTAACATATCTAAATTATCATCATGATAGGAACATTCTCGTCTACCGGAATATCTGGCCCTTTTAAACCAATGGTAGGCTTTTAAATCGTCGGTTAAGATAGCTCCACCTTTCGATAATTTAAAGTGTTTATATGGACCTGTAAAAGAAATACACATATGTGTCTTAGGTTTATACATATCAGACGTGAAAGTTAATGCGGCGTCCCATATATTCGAACCTTTTAGTTGGTATGACCCCGTTATCGTTTCACCGTCAACTATGTCCCAACCAACCTTTAAACCTGCGTGAATTATTTCGCATGGGACTGACGGATAAGTTCTATTGGGTATGATTATAGTGTCGGTTTTTATCGTCTTATTAACATAATGTTCATAATATAGTGATAGGAATAAACCGTTACTCATATTATCCACGGTTACAACATATTTCGCGCCGGTATAGTGAGACAATCTTTCCTCAAACTCTTCGGTATTTCTATAGACTCCTTTAGACATAAGTATTTTTATTTTTCAACCCACCAGTGTTTATTCTCTAAGAAAACAACTCTTTTTCCAAAAGCCTCATCAACTGCCCTTATTACAGATTTCCAATCGGAGCAGTAGTCGTCTCCACTTATAATACCACCTTTTTTAATTTTAGGGTACCATAGTTTAATATCTTCTTTAACGGATTTATAATCATGGGACGCATCAATAAAAATAAAGTCTAAACTTTCGTCTTCATATTTTAATGATGCGTTTTTAGAATCTAAATTAATGATTTCATAATTAATTTTATCTTTTAGTGGTAGTAGGTTATTAACTGTTTTATCATATATATTTGAATTATCCCATATTGAACTGTTTTGATGTTCTTCAGAACCATTAAAATGGTCTATTAAGTCGACTTTAACATTAACCCATCCGTGGTTAAATAACTCAACACCTAAATATGCCGAACTCTTACCTTGCCATACACCTAACTCAACTATGTGTGTCGGTTCAGTTTTAAAATGTGTAAATATTTTTTCATAGGCACCTGGATAACCATTGTTAAACCACCCATGTAACTTCTCATAAAAATGTTTCATAAATTCTATTATTTTAAATTATATTTTTTTATTATTTCTTTTCCTCTCTCCATTAATTGACCCCTCCTTGAAACTGTTGTGTACCACTCATGGTTAATAATATAGATATTGTGAGGTTTTTTGTTAAGTCTTTTTGTACCATTTATTTCATTACCCCATGGATTCTCATTTGGTAAAACATTATCAAGTAACTTATCTTTTCGCCATAAACCAAATTGGTGGTTTTGTGTATATTTTGAGTCTTGATTAAATTTATATAAGTTATCCTCAATATTTGTGAGGGATAAGTTGCGTTTAACTTCGATTGGTAGACCCTTTATATGTAACTGAGACATATTTAAATCTGTAAATAATTTTATGTACGTGTCATTTAAAATCAATTCATTAATACACCAAAAATCCTCTTGCATATATATTATTAAATCGCTTTCTATTTTAGATAACCCATATATAAGTCTCTCTCCCCACTCACCTTTACCTGTTTTTATATGAGTCACATCACTAACAAAGTCAGGTTCTTTTTCTTCAGATAAAAAAAATATTGGACCGTGGTTAATACAAAATTTTTTAAATAGTAAAAACCAATTATTCCAAAACTTACTATACGAATCCATAGTATGTAAAACTATGGGTACTTTAGATATTTCTAACACTCCAAGGATTTGATTTTATTAGTTTATCTTTATTGAATATTATTGAAGTATTAAAATGTAACTCCGATATTTCGTCTAATGTGGTTTCACAAGTTAATTGATAACCTAAATCAATTTCTCTACTAACAGATAAACAATAGTCTTTAAATTTAAAATCTCCACCTATTAATTTATTGGATATGTTTACTCGGGCATTAGGTATACCATATGCGTCCGCAACAATTAGTCCATGTAAACTTGAAGAAATCACATTTTCGACTTCTAACAATTCATCAATGAATTCATGTTCTCCTGAACATATGTCGATAATTTTAAAGCCCTGTTTTTCTAAATTTTTTATTATTTCAATATCTTTGTCTGATTCAAACTCAATATAGTGAGGAATAATACCCCATTTGTATTTTTTCTCAATTTTTGGATTGTATATAATTGGATATAATAATGCGGGGTCACCATAAACTTCAGGACATTCAATACCTCTTTTTAGTAGCTCATCACGAGTTAATGGACCTCTAACGGCGTATACTTTCTTTGGGGTGTCACCGATGGCTCCCTTATCAATACAACCTGTACCCCATACAACACTATCTCTTTTAGTGAAATGCATCACACTACCTGTTGAATAAACCGTATATGGTTTATTTGGATTCTTGACGTTAAAGACATCGTTTTCAGATATGTTATGGTTATTGTATAACCCATCAATTATTTTAAAAGGGACTAAATCACCCCAATTTTTAGTGTTATTAGGTACAATTTTTCTTCCATTGAAAACCATCTTTTCGTATTTTAACGACTCCTTCATGTCTAAATAATCATCCCATTCATTAATTACGTCAATATATGTTTGTTTAATTTGTTTAGCGACTTCTAAAGACTCGAATTTTACAATATCAATAGGTGTCTCATATCTTTCTTTCGAGATAATATCCCCATTATCATTAACCTCATATATCCAAGACGGCTTTCCACACATCCAACTTTCGATAGTTGTTCTACCAAGTAGTATACCTGACGTTTCAAAACATCCCTTAACGAAGTTCTCCACCCTATTTGTTGATGGGTAATGTTTAATGTGGTCTTCTTTTAATAAGTCATCTAAATAACCTGACTTATTATCTCCAACTATCCAAAACTCCTTATTTATTGATTTAGCGTACTTTGAAACATCTCTAATTGTTTTCTCCCTTAAGTAATCAACTGTACCCACAAAAAGAATATAATTCCCTTGTTTTGTCCCCGTAGTATTAAATCTACTTTTATCTATGGGATTATAAATTAATTCTATTTTCTCTTTTTCAATACCATCTTTAGTTATGATTTTTTCACTAATTTCAGGTCGAATAGTGATGTATTTCATAATGGTATCGTCTTTAACTGGGTCTTCAAGTGAAATCACTTCAGAATGTATTGTAGAAACTTTAGGTAGGTCATTGTATAGTTGAATTATTCTTTCAGTCACTGGTTTGTGCTGTGTGTGTATAATATCAAAATCATAATTCTCGATTTTATAAAGTTTTCCATATTCTGTAGTTATAAGACCTTGTGGTGCGTTAAGTTTAATCTTTCCGTCACCCATTATATAACCTGGTGGTTTATTATGGGGTAGAGTTTTAATGTTATATCTATTAGAAATTTTAGATAATGGACCATCGATGTCTGAAAGTACAGTTACATCACAATTTAATTTTACTAACTCTTTTGAGAGTTCAAAAACATACATTTCTGAACCCGTATAATTTTTAAATGATAATGAAGAAATCAAAACTTTAATCGGTGAGTCAATATCTAATTTATTAATAATTTTTATAGGTAAGTTATTAGTATTTTCCATTGAAAAGACCATTCTATTTTTTTCCCATTGTTCGTTAGTTTGACCAATAGAAAGGTGAGTGATTCTAATATCGTATAAAACAGCAATTTTAACATCTTCAATATAATTTCTAAAACAAAAATCCACGTCATACATATGGAACCCCTTAACCTCTTCGTTGAATGGTTTTTTAATGTTATTTTTATTAAGAACCATAAACAACCCATCAACTAAAACCACATCTTCAATTCTATTACCTAAACTTGTAGAATATTTAGATGTCCATTTTTTACCTTCATGCTCATGATTAACAATTCCTCTCATTTTTTTAGGGTCTTCCCACCATTTGGCAGATTTTGGCAACTTAGTTGACCCAGCAACTCCTAATATTCCGTAATCAGGATTTCTTTTGAAATGCTTCAATACTTTGTTACCCCAGTTCTTTTTCTCGAAGTATATGTCATCATGACATAAAACAACAATATCATTACTCGATTTCTCAAGAATAATATTGTAGGCTTCGGAAAGTGAATGTGTCCCTGGATTCTCAAAAGGTATTACTTCGACACCTCTGATACCAGATGATTTTTCGATGTAATCCCTAAACTCAGGGTCTATTTTTTTTGTACTATATCCAATTGTAATCATTAGTCGTCAAATACTTGTATTGTTGTTTCTTTATCTTTTAATTGTGTCCATTTACCGTTATAACGAGTTGCTCTAACGATATGGTTATCAATCCAATGGTAGTTTCCCCCTCTGGGTTTATTCATTAATAAATTGTGATATTTGTAACCGTGAGTTTCAAACCACTCTTCAGTCACTTTTCTGTGTTCTTCAGAACGAGAAGTAAAGAAAGTGATTATATGACCATCTTTATACCACTCATTAATCATTTCTATTGAACCTTCGTAAGGTGAGCAAGTAACCATTCTTTCAGGTTCCTCATTGGGTACGTCATCAGTTATAGTTCCATCAATATCAATTAAATAATTCTTAATACCGTCAGGTAATGTTGGGCTCACTGTATCCATATTAATTCCCTGTTGAACCGAATCCGTTATCTCCTCTATCTTTCTCTTCTACATTTAAAACTCTCTGTAAATCAACAAATTTACCAGCCATAACAGGACATAGAACCGCTTGACCTACTTTATCACCAACTTCAATAGTGTGGGTTTCGTTACTTAAGTTGACTAAGATAACATTAACCTCACCTGTGTAACCTTGGTCGATAGTACCTGGCGTATTAACCATTGAAAGTCCCTTTTTAATTGCTAAACCACTTTTAGGTCTAACTTGTATCTCATATCCTTCAGGTATATCAAAATAAAGACCAGTGGGTATCATCGTTCTTTCTAACGAACCTAAAGTCACTTTAATGTTTGACCTTAAGTCGAACCCTGAATCGGTATCATAAGCGTATTCGGGCTCTTTATTGACTGATTTATATGAGTACCTTAATTTAGTTTTTGGTGACGACGCTTCAATAAATGTTTTGTTAAGCTCATCCATGTTTAACCCCATTGAGTCCAACATTTTTTGAGGGTCATTCATATCCATACCCCCTAATCCTTTTTTTAGGTCTTTTAACATTCTAAGACCTTCTGTCATATCTTTAATTTTTCCCATTATACTAAGTTATATATTTTGTCCATTAATTTAGCAAGGACATCAACGTCCTCATCACAATAATTTGCAATTGGGTCTAAACCTCCTGTCTCCCAATATGTTTTATGTACGATGTTACCCGTAATATTACCTTCTTTTGGTGATGACACACCCATAGACACACACATGAGTTCTAAGGACGCCATAGAATAGTTGTTTCCAAACTTCCATAACTCCATAGTGTCAACGGCTTTAATTTCCCACGGCTTTGTGTCGTATTGAGGTAGTAGTGAGGGTGGTTTAATTCCATTTATTAACATTCGTTTCCCAATCATAGGAATATCAAAGTTTTTAATATTATGACCACATAGATAGAAGTCTAACTTACTAACTTTGGTTAATAATCCTTTTATATCACTTAATACCTTAACCTCCTCATCTGATGAGAAAGTTTGTGTATGTACGTCTCCGCTAGGTGTATAAAAAGCAAAAGACGCAACGATTATCTTTGCAAACTCAGGTATTAATGCGGATTTATTATAAAACATCTCATCAATAGTACTATTTTCCTCCTCAGGAAAACGTTTTACAATCCAACCCTTATAAGACTCAAACAATTTAGCTAGTTCGGGTCTACTCTTTTTTAGGGTTTTGAAATCTTCTTCAATACCGACAGTTTCAATGTCGAAAAATAATAGTTTTGTTTTTGGTACGTTAATCATCGTGTTATTTCTTTATAAATTTCTGCTCTTGTTGCTGTTACAATATTTAAGTCATATGTCTTAGATACTGTTTCGTATAGTCTTTCTCCTAAATCCTCAACCCATGACGGGTTAGTTATTAACTTTTTCATGAATTTAGACCAATCACTATGGTTTCTACTTTCTTTCACTAACAAAGCGTTTCCATCAGTAAAGTTACCATTTTTAAGTGAATGTGTCAAATCAATCCCATAAGGTCCAATATCCGACGCAATTATCGCCTTCTTATAGAAACCTGCCTCAATAACCTTTAATTGTGATTTAGCTCTATTGAATATATGGTTCTTAAGTGGTGCCAAAGATACGTCAAAATTAGCGTAATTCTTAGCATATGACGTAACGGGTTCGGTCCATACTCTTGTATAGTACGGTTCTTCATCTAAAGTGTACGGTTCTTGACTATACTTTAATAAAAACTCCTTATGTTTGGGAGTAATTAAATTATAGTTGTTTGTAAAAATCTTTTCATATTCCGCCCATACCGTTTCATGTGGTTTTATTGGACGTTGTTTTTGTTCATTAGTTTTAGGGTTGATTTCTGTCACCGTACCTCTTGTATCAAATCCACATAGAAATAAACTATGTTTGTCTTTTAATGAACTTATTAATGAGAAACTACCACTTAGTAACTTTAAATCCTCTAAGTGAGATGAACCACCTAACCATCCAAACCTAACTTTATCAGAAGGTTTAGTAACCGCATTAAATTGTTGTTCTTTTGGATTAATTGCGTTTGGTAGGATAAAAACATTTTTGTTATATTTTTTTATCTCAGTAGCAAATAAAGATGTTGTCGTGGTGACGTATTGTGCAACTTTTAAGTTATCAATGATTCGAAGATGTATCTCATTCTTAATCACTATACTATGAGCTGGATGGTCTTTGGTCGGTAACCAATAATCGTCCAAATCCATAACAGTTATGATACCCATTTTATTTAACATCTTAACAATCTCCACAGATTGTCTAGGGTCACGACCGATAGACCTATGATATGCAACCATATCATATTGTTTCCAATAATTTAAGTCGTTAATTCTTGGCTCGTAATCAATATCTACATGAAAATCTTCAGGGTTTGATTGTTGTAAGAATATATGGGGTTCTACTGAACGGAATTTACCAACACCTGTACGGTCAGATGGTAATACTAATACTTTGATTTTTGACATACTTTCACTTTTGATAAAAGTATAACATAAAAAAAAGGATAAGAAAAGGGGTTGGTTATTTTACCTTCTTAATTTTTGTGACTTTACCCTCAAAAACGTGTTTACCGACTCTAAGTTGTAGTGTTTCGTTTGCCTTTACACCACCTTCAGTTAACATACCTGAACTTTGTAGTTCCTCTCTTACTACATCTCTAACGGTGTCCCTAACAACGTCTCTAATCATTTGTTTAAGTTCACTACTATTACTTGTCGTAGTAGTCGTTGTTTTAGTCTTAGGTGATTCATTTACAGGTTGTGGGCTATTCTTACCCATTAGTCTTTGTGCCCCTTCAATCACCTCATTTGATAATGTTGTACCACCACCACCGAAATTTGGTTGTTGTATTGGGTGTTCCATCATTAGCCTTTTAATGTCATCAGGTAGATTAGAGTTTTGAATCCTATCTTCGGTTACTGGTTGTTGTGACATTTGAGGTGAAGATGTTGGTTGTTGTTGT
>TARA_B110000858_G_scaffold156504_1_pt1 | contig 23751 bp, 18 predicted proteins | sample TARA_B110000858 | Tara Oceans TARA_B110000858 (sample SAMEA4398247) | marine metagenome | biome: Polar Biome; feature: [SRF] surface water layer (ENVO:00010504); material: water (ENVO:00002006), including particulate matter (ENVO:01000060) such as... | depth 5 m | reverse complement strand
CTTTCCCCGGACTACTCAAAGCATGGGAGGTAACAATGCCAACAATGAGACAAGGTTCTAAAACTCTAGGTATGATGGTAGCTTTTGGTACCGGTGGTACAGAAGGTGCTGATTTTGAAGCAATGGAAGAGATATTTTATAATCCTGCAGCATATGATTGTATGGCGTATGAAAATATATGGGACGAAGGGTCAATGGGAACAAAATGTGGGTATTTTATACCTATATATACTAATCTAGATGGATTTATAGACGAACAAGGTAATTCTCAAAAACAAGAAGCTATAGAATACGAAGGAAGTGCCAGAGATAAAAAAAAGGGTGCAGCAGATGCCAAATCATTAGACCAATACATCGCAGAGCACCCTTTCTCTCCGGCAGAAGCTACATTACAAGTTACAGCAAATTTATTTGATGTTGCATCACTTCAAGAACAATATAATAAAATAAAAGCAAATGATTTACATTCTATAGGTACAGCTGGGGATTTTTATCATGATACAACTGGTTCTGTTAAATTTAAACCTAATCCCTCTAATAAACCTATACTTAGGTATCCTCACAGGAGAGAAGATGACAATACAGGTAGTATAATTTTATATGAATCTCCATATAGAAATGAAAAACAGCAAGTACCACATAATCTATATGTATTATGTCATGATCCATATGGACAAAGTCAAGCAGCGGACTCAACATCTTTAGGAGCAGCATATGTAATTAAAAGACCTAATAATATATCAAGGCCAGATGACATGATAGTAGCTTCATATGTAGGTAGACCTAATAGTTCTGATGAGTTTAATAGGAACTTATTTATGTTAGCAGATTACTACGGGTGTAAGATAGGGTTTGAGAATGATCGAGGGGAGATAATAGCCTATGCAAAAAGGTATAGAAAACTACATAAATTACAGGAAGAGTTTGAAATGTTAGATAAGAAGGAGCTTCAGTCAAGAACTGTAAAACGTCAGTATGGTATGCATATGACAGAAGCTAGAAAAAGACAAGGTGAAATATATATTAGAGATTGGCTTATAACTGTAAGAAGTACTGATGAAGAAGGTAAGCAGTTATTAAATTTACACAAAATATATGACCCAGCTTTTTTAACAGAGTTAATTAAATTTAATCATAAAGGTAATTTTGACCGTGTTATGGCGTTTATGATTGGGATGTACCACACTAAAGAATTATATAACGCAGAGGTTAAAGATATATTAGAAGACAATTCAAGTAACTCTTGGTTTGATGATATATATAAATAAGTGGTATAGTAATAAAGTATATACATAAATAATATGTGTATGTATTTTGATGGAATAAAATGTGTATATTTGCAAGATTATGGGAACATACAAAGAATTACCTAGACAAAAACTTCCAATTAAGAAGAAAAATAAGGAGTGGAGAGAAGACTGTGTTACGTCATACATAAGTATTTCAAATGTAGGACACACTGGCGGAGGAACTTCAAATGGGAGAAAATCAGATTTATTAAGACTTTACGATTTCTATAATGGAGAGATAATGGATAAGGATTATGATTATGTGTTAAAGCCTTATGGTAAAACACGTAGTAATTTTCCGTCTAAAATGCGTAATTATCCTATTCTAAAACCTATTATTGATTTATTATTAGGAGAAAAAGCAAAAAGGCCTTTTAATTATACTGTATCAGTTACTAATGCAGATGCTGTAAGCCAAAAGGAAGAGAAAAAACAAGAAATGATTCTTGAAAGTTTAAGACAGAGAGTTATAAATCAGCTTAATGAAGATGGAATGCAAACTGGTGTTCCAACAGAAGATGTAGAAATGCCAGAAGATATTGCTAAAATGTTTGATAGAACATATGTAGATCAACGAGCTCTTATAGGTCAGCATTCTATGAACTATATTTTAATGGAACAAGAAGTAAAGCATAAATTACAAAAAGCTTGGTTTCATTTTTTAGTATCAGGAGAAGCTTATACTCACAGAGGCGTAAGAAACGGTGAACCATTTTATGATGTTATAAATCCTATTGATGTAGACTATGATTTAGATCCAGATTTAGATTATGTAGAAGATGGAGATTGGGCTTTAGTCCGTAAATATGTACATGCATCAACAGTTATAGATCATTATAATGAGTATTTAACACCAGCAGATATAGATAAATTAGAAAGTCCAGAACAAAATATATTAGACAGTTGGTTAACTAGTTCTACTAAAACAAATCCTAATAATGCTAGTAGAGGTAATTTATTAGAAGTAATTACAGTATATTGGAAATCAAGAAAACGTATTGGATTTTTAACATATATGGATCCTATGACTGGATCTATAGAAGAGATGGAAGTAGATGATGGCTTTATACTTCCAAATGAAATGAAAGAATTAGGAGCACAGTTAGAATGGTTATGGGTAAATGAAGTATGGGAAGGAACAAGAATTGATGAAACTATTTTAATAAATATACAACCTGTATCTAATCAAAGAGGTACTATGGATAATCCATCAAAGTGTAAATTACCTATTAATGGATTGCGTTATTCAGATACAAACTCTGATAATATATCTATGATCTCTTTGGGTATACCTTATCAGTTAAATTATAATATATATAAATATAGGTTAGAGTTAGCTATTGCTCGTTCAAAAGACATTATAGCTCAGTTTGATATTAATATGATTCCTAAGAAATGGGATATGGATAAGTTTATGTATTTTGTAGAAGGAACAGGTATTGCTTGGGTAGATTATAATAAAGAAGGAATACAATTAAATCCACAACATCAATCTGTAATGGATATGTCTATTAAAACAATAGAACAGTATATAGTACTATTACAATCTATTATGGAAGAGTGGGAAAAACTATCCGGAGTTAATAGACAAAGACAAGGACAGGTAGGACAGTATGAGGGAAAAGCTTCTTCTCAACAGTCTATTGTACAATCCTCTCATATTACAGAAGATATATTTAGAAAATTCTCTAGACTAGAACAAAAAGATATGCAAGCTCTTTTAGATTATTCTAAAGAAGCTTGGATAAGTGGTAAAAAAACTATGTATGCTATGCCAGATGGAACATCAGAGTTTCTATCTGTAGATCCTTTAAGTCATTCAGAATCTGATTATGGTATATTTATGACTGATTCAGGAAATGAAATGGAAAAACTTCAAAAATTAGAAGGTCTGTCTCAATCAATGATTCAAAATGGAATACCAGCATCTACTATAGCTGAAATGATAGACACTCAATCATTCACTCAACTTAAAGATAAAATTAGAGATGCTGAAGAGTCTATGCAGAAATTACAACAGCAACAACAACAGTCTCAAATGCAGATGGAACAAGATAAATTAAAAACTGAACAAATGAAAATGGAAAATGAAAATGTTCAGAATGATAAAGACAGAGATAATAAATTGGACATTGCAGAGTTAAATAATGAAACTGCTTTAGATATTGCTAGAATGAAGAGTGATACTGATTCTAAGCAAATAGATTCTTCTATAGAGACTGCAACTATGAAAGACAGGACTGATAAAGATAAAGTACGAGAAAGTAGAGAGTCAACTGTTAGTAAAGAAAGAACAGATACTATGAATATGATCAGTGAAGAAAGAAAGGCATCTGCTGATAGAGAAAGTAATGAAAAGATTGCTAAAGAGAAGCCAACTAATACTACAGAAAAATAGATGAGCAGAGAGATGGATTTATTAAAGCATGCTATTTCAAGCAGAACAAGTTATACTGAAGTTCTGCGTATGGATATGAAGCAGGCTGATACGGCTAAACAAAAAGCAGAGGGACTAACTACGTCTGAAGGAAATACTGCTATGACATTTAATTCTTCTAAAGGTGACTTTACTACTAAAAATATGTCACACAATTTAAATATAACTAAACAAGATAATGATGGGAATATTGTACAGTCTTATAGATCTGTACCTCCCGGAATAGACAACTTACCTATGGGAGATGACGTAGGAAAAGTAATAGAAACACCATCTACATATAAACAACCCAATATCAACGATTGGTATATGAACCAAAAACAAGGAAAAGGATAACAATAAAGTGTTATATAATAAAGTTATTTATTAAATATAATACTGATGTAAAACAACTAAATATTAATACTAAATTTGTAAAATTATGGAACAACCGGAAAACGAAGATAAACTAGATTTTAACGACATATCATTTGATGATATTGTATCTGTAGATAATAATCTTTCAGACACTTTAACTCTATCAGATGATAATGCAGATTCAATAAAAGCCTCAGGAAGTGATGCTGAAGAATTGGGTGTAGAAGATGAATCAGTAAAAGTAAACAATGAGCTGGAGGAAGATGCAGCTAAAACTATTAATGATGACATTATTGAGCCTACAGATAAAGACGATGTAGACAAAGAAGAAATTGATGCTGCATTAGAAGAACAAGATAAAGAAGTAAGTAGTGATAAGGGTGAGGAATCAACTGTAGTAAAAGAAGTATTAGACTCTTTAGGATTTGAAGGGGAGTATGACTATGAAGATACTCCAGAAGGTTTAAAAACTTTAACTTTAGATGTAGCTAATAAATTAGCAGAAGAGCAACTTGATAATATCTTGGAAACTTTTCCACTAGTTCAAAGACATTTAGAATATGTTATGAATGGAGGAGAATCTGAAAATTTTATGAAAGCTAATGATCCACAATCTGATTATGGGAAATTAGAACTTACTGAAAAAGATATTCCTATGCAAAGAGTAGTTTTAAGGAATTACTTTAAAGCTAAAGGGCATGAAGATGCGATGGTTAATGAATTACTTGAAGATTATGAAGATTCTGGTAAATTATTTGCTAAAGCAGAGTTAGCTAAAACACAGTTAAGTGAAGCTCAGACTAAACAAAGATTAAGTATGTTAGAAGAACAAAAAAAATCTAACATAAAATCACAAGAGGAAGAAAAACAATTTTGGAGTGGAATACAAAAGACAATTCAAGAAACTGATGAGTTAGCTGGAATTTCTATACCAAATAGAGAAAAAAATAAATTTTTTAAATATATATCAGCTCCTGTCAATAAGCAAGGTCAAACACAAAGTATGGTGGATAAATCCAATAATACTAATGAGCAAAAACTTCTTATGGACTATTTAATGTTTAAAGGATTGAACTTAAAAGAAATTATAGCAACAAAAGCAAAAAGTCAAAATACTAGAAGTTTAAAAGATAGAATTCAAAAGTCTAGTAAAGCAACTTTAAAAAGTGCTAATAAAAAAACAAAAGCAAAAACAAACTTGGATTTAAATGATTTAGATTTTGGATCATTAATGTCTTAGTGAGTTTTCTCGAAACGAGGAGATCGGGACCTCATTAAAATTTAAAAAAAATGCAAGTATTAAAAACGTTTTATAACGATCAGCAAATGACAGACTCAAACAGTCTGGCAAATGCTTTGATGGAAAAGCCAGCTGAGCTGTCTCCCATCATAACACACCTTGCAGGGAAAGAAGACAGACGATTTCCGTTAACAATGTTGACAGAAGGAGTAGGTAACGCTAAATCTATTGATAGATACGAGTATGAGTACAGAGTAAAGACTCATGAAGTAAATATCAGACCAGTAGTATCTGCTGTTGGTAATGGACTTGGTGGAGCGCCGTTTACTTTAACATTCCCTGACAAATGGTTTGTATTTCCATACACTTTGATTTCAGAGTCTGGAGTACAAGCAAGAATTATGTCTGAGCCAGTTCAAGCTGGATCTAACTGGGCATATACATTACAATTAATTGAGCCGGATGCTGCTGCATCTATCCCTGCTGCAGATATTGCTGCTGGAGGTATGTGGGCACAACTTTACGCTAATGTAGGATTAGACTTCTCTAGAGGTAATGCTTCTAACTGGTCAACTCCTGGTTTAGTACGTAATAAAATTGGTACAATTAGAAAGTCTTACCACTTTGCTGGTAACGCTAAAGATTATGTAGCTGAATTTTCTTTACCTACTAAAGGTGGAAAAACTACTAAACTTTGGATGGACTATGAAGAGTATCAACATATGTTAAGATTTAAAGAAGAATGTGAATTACTTTACTGGTATGGTGAGAAAACTTACGATGCTAATGGAGTAACTGCGATGAAAGATGAAAATGGTCAGCCGGTAATTACTGGTCCTGGACTACTTCAACAAATCATCAATAAAGATTCATACTCTACTTTAACTGAATCTAAGTTGATGAATGTAATAGGTGATTTATTCTATGGTATGACTGACGCTAGTTCAAAGCAAATTACGCTTTATACAGGTATTGGTGGTGCTAGAGAATTTGACACTGCATTAAAAGCTTACGGTGGTGGTTTTGCTGCTGCTTGGACGGTTAATGCTGATAGTAAATTTATTACTGGTACTGGAAGATCATTAGGAATGACTGGATACTTTACTTCTTATGACCACATTGATGGGCATACAGTAAATGTAGTTAAGGTTCCTATGTTCGATCACGGACCTGTTGCACAAGCTTCTAAGAAACATCCTGTTTCAGGATATTCTATGGAGTCTTACAGAATGGTATTTGTTGATCAATCTAATTACGATGGCCAAGCTAACGTACAGATGATTAATAAGAAAGGACGTGAGATGATGAGATGGGCAGTTGCTGGTTCTGTTATACCTAGAGGTTTCTCTGGTTCAGATACTAGAGCGTCTGATATTGACGGTGCGTCAGTTCACATGCTTAAGACTGCAGGAATAGTGTTGAAGAGATTTGACACTTCGTTGGATCTACAATGTGTTGCATCGTAGGTTAATATTTAGTTTCCTTGGTAAGAAGGGGGGCGTTTCTAGTCCCCCTTATACCTATCTATACGGGCAAAGTTATTCTTTATAGCCCAAACAAACAATTAATTAATTAAAAGAACAAAAAAATGAAAAAAGTAGCATTAAGAAGAAAAGAACTTATGAACCATTTACCTAAAGAGGTTCGTTTAAGTGCAAAAACAAAATTAGGTAGTATTTACGTAGGCCGTCAACCTTTAAGAGGGGTCGAAGGAAAAGAAGAAGAAGAAATGTTAACCGGAATATTAGATGTAGGTCCAGCTCACGCTGATTGGCATAAGCATGCTAAAAAATTCTGGTCAGAACTAACTATTTCTATACCTTTTGAGGGAGTTGATTTAGATGTCAGCACTGACGAAAACGGAAAACCTTTCAACAAAGAAGATTTTTTAAAGTATAAGTTTGCTTTGAAACATCCACAAGTTGCTTTAAATAAGAGCGATATGAGTTCTAAACATAGATTTTATATTCATGACGCAACAAGAGATCTTATTAAAAAGAATAATGAAATACAAGTTAGGAAAGATGCAGATAAAGAATTTATAAAAGTAACTTCCGATGATAAAAAAATGTCGAGAATACTTAGAATACTAACTGTAGATAGAAACCCAGATAAAATGACGCTTCTTCAAAAAGAAAACGCTCTTTATGAATTAAAGAATTCTAATCCAAAAAAATTCTTTAAGGTAGCTACTGATACAAATTTAGAGGTAAAAGCTGAGATAGAAGAACTTGTATCTGCTGGTGTGTTACGTAGAATTGGTAATCAAGTTGTATACTTAGATGAAGTTATAGGAGAAACTTTAGAAGATTCAGTTGTATATTTAAAAAACAAAAAGAACTCTGGTACTTTAACTATACTAAGAGTTAAACTTAAAGAAGCTATTGTATAATGACTATTGGAGAGATGCATATAAGTGTACAACAAGGAATTCAAAAAATTTCTAGTCACCAAGTTGATATATTTTTACCGCAAGAGATGGATCTAGCTATTAATAAAAATATTGAGAAATTTGTATCTCAAAGATATGGTAAACAAAGTAATTCTAAACAAAAAGGGTTTGAGGAATCTCAAAAAAGAATAGATGATTTACGTACCTTAGTAGTTGAGTATTCTAATGCTACATCATTTAAAGCTCAAATAGGAGAAAACACATTTATAGATACTTTTAGACTTCCAGTTGTAGGTAATACTGCTTCAGATCAAAATTATAGGCATTTAATAAATGTTAGAGCTTTAGTTGTGCATCAAGGGTGTAAGAAACTTAATTGGGAGTATGAGCACTTTGTAAATACTTGCGCGTGTTCTGTTCTAGTCCCAGGATCAACTGTACAAGCACAGTTTGATAATTGTGCTGCTGTAGTGCCGGCAGGAAACTGGATTTGTACCTACAATCTATCTGATTATAGAATCGCAGGAACATACCTTGTAGATGCAAGTGGTAATCTTGTTTATGATATGAATGGAACTTTAACTTTAGACGAAGGTTCTAAAAGTAATACTATGTCTAGCTGCAAATTTGTGCAGCAAGATGATATATTTGAATTATTACAAGACCCTTTTAATAAACCAAAAATTACAAAACCTATGTATACTGTACTGGATGAAAATTTAGATATGTATACAGATAATTCGTTTATTGTTTCTTCTGTAAAAATAACTTATTTAAAACACCCAGCTACTGTAAATATAATGTCAAATACTAGTTGCGATTTACCTATACACACACATCAAGAGATTGTTGATATGACTATCAATAGTTTACTAGAGGCTATATCAGATCCTCGGTACCAGACCCAGTCTGTAGAAGTACTAAAATCTGAGTAATTATTAATACATAAAAAATAAAATTATGTCAAGATTAACATTTATATCCAATACAGATGTACATTTAGCAGCATCAGGAGCAACAATTGTTTCTGCAGCTGCAGGAGTATCTGGAATTTGGGACCTTAACGGAGGTGCATGGCAAACTGCAGCAGCATTAACTGCTACAGATACCATACAAGTCGTACAAGGAAAAGGGGCTGGAGAATATCCATTATTCAGCCAAATATTTAACATGAAAGGAGTAAAGATGGTTTATGCGCCATATCGCCAAGCTGTAAAGCAATCACTTGCACTTACAGTAGTAGCAACAGGTGTTGCAGGAACAATTCATTCTTTCAAACTAGTTAGACGTGCTACTGATATTGGGTACGATAAGTACATGAATCCAGCTGCTGAAGACTTTGGACGTACGGATCAAGTTACTCCAATTGAATATGTAACAGTTGCTGGTGATACTACTACTACTATTGCTGCTGCATTAGCTGCTGCTGCAAATAAGATAGGTAAAAAGTACGGTTTTGTTGCTTCTTCAGCTGGTGCAGTTTGTACAGTTGTTGCTGCTGAGTTTGGGCACGAGTTTGATATGCTAAACTTTGCTGGTACTACGGCTAATACATTAGCAATTACTGCTAAAGTAGAAGGTTCAGGTAACTACCACCAAGTTATTTCTGCAGAGAAAGAAACTCAAGCAATGCACGGGTATCACGCAAGAGCAGGATCTTTCTTAAATACTCCAGCTACTTTCACTAGTATTGCTATTGCTCCAGTTGCTCCTTCAGCTACACTTGGTTATGATGCTATAACACTTCACGTTCCTACTAGTACTTCTGGTAATGTTGCGAACGATGACAGTGCTATGTCAAATATAACTTTGTATTTTGATGGTGTAAACGCAAATATGGCTAACTATACTACTATATTTGGTATTACTCCTGGTACAGCTTCAACAATAACATTGTAACAACTTTAAGAGAAGGGGGGTGTAAAAACTCCCCTACTTTTTTTACCTTTTTAAAATTAAATAATTATGGCAATAGAAGTAAAATTATCCGCAGATTGTAAAACCTTAACTATAACAGGAGGATCATCAGGATCACCTGTAGAGTTATGGATTAATGAAGTGCAGTATCCTATGACTTACATAGGTGGAGATTTAGAATATTTGGGAGGAGTTAATACAGCAAATCCACCTGTAAATAATAATTTCCCCTCGGGAGAATTAACTATAACATGGGATAATATCCCAGGTATTAGTACAGAACAACTGAACGGAGTAATAAAAATAATTGTAACAGAGCCTCAACCACTAGGTAATCAAACATTTGGTGCAGTAGGATTATGCGCTTTAAATTGTTGTTTAGCAAAAAAAGTTAAAGAATTATTAGAATGTAAATGTAAAGAATGTAAAGAATGTGTAGGAATGCTAGCTGAAGTAACTAATGTTTATTTATTAATGCAAGGAATGCAAGTAAATATAGCTGGATGTGTCCAAACTACAGCACTGTATATAAAAACCGCTGAACAATATGCTAAAGCAGTATCTTTATGCGGAGTAGAAAATTGTAACTGTAACTGTTAAATAAAACTAAAATATGTCTCAATACGGAATATTATTACAAGAAGGCTTAAATCTACCTACAGGATTAACTAGTGAAACAAGTGGAATAACTTTTACTATAAATCCTTTAGCTACTCCAGGAGTTAATTGTATTGATTGGGGTTGTAGTGATCCATACTTCACAACTGCCACCGGTGCTGGTAATTATGGGTTATTTTCTGATGATATAGATCCGTATGTAGCAATGATTAATCATACTCCTAGTATTAGCAGCTGGGGCGATCTTCTGGCAGGCACACCTATATTTTGGATTCTGCATATAAGTGAAATATCTAATCCTAGACTTAAGGCTTATTTTGCTTCAAATCTTAGTGGTATTGGTAGAGATATAAAATTTGAATTAATTGGGGAGAATACTGGAACTACAAATAGTAACACGTCCAGAACAAGTGATAGTGAGTTTTTAAACATTGAAGATCCTTATTTTAATACTGCAAATGCTTCTCCATTTACTAGTGGAACACTAATTAATGGTTATGGTATGGGAGGTCTAGGAGGTTTACCAAATACATTTGCAAATGCATTAAATCCATATGGGTTCCTTAATGATGGTGCAGGTAATTCTACGTCTCTCACTTCTTTTAATGGTGCTTCAGAGCTTAGAAATAGAAATAATACATTTGTTACAAAAGAACCTACCCTTTCTTTTGTAGAGTCTACTGCTGGTGTATTAACCACTAATAAGGATAAAGACGCTAGTTTTAGTTTACATATCTCTGTTTATACAAGTGCATCAGGATGGCAAACGCATGCATTCATAGAGAAAATAGTGGGTTATAGGTCTTCTGAGTATTACACCAACATGGCTGGAGTCAATCTTACACAATTTCCAAACAACAGACAAACAGGTGCGTATGTAGACTTTTCTGGATATACTGCTTATGAGTCTCTTGTTTTTAATTGGTACACACCTAATTTAGGTGTAATAGGTAAAAACATGGAGAAGTCTTCATGGGAAGATGCTTTCTTAACTACTCCTACAACTTCAATTGATGGTACTCCTGTATACAGAGGAACTGGAGGAGCTGTAATTAATGGAGTACATATTGGTACTAGCAGTCATATAGGAGCTGTAAGAACTGAAGACATGAAACCTAACAGATTGTTTGGTCTTTACCAGTATGATATGTCATGTGGTCTATATTCGAATTTCTATACATTAACTACTGGAGTAGGTAAAAACTTTTCTAATTACATTGATGATGAAAGCAGTTCTTTAAAATCAATATTTGGATACTATTCAGGTCAAGGTGATCCTAATATTAATTTTGCTGCTTGTAATACTCACCTAACTGCTGGGTTTCCAAATTCATCAACTGTTAACGTAATGAGGCATATGGATCACAGAGAATTTTGGTATGCCTTTAGTACACTTCCAGAAAATGAATCTGGTGTATGCAGTACCGGAAGTCAAGAGCCTGTACCGGTTTCTCCTAGTTCTTTTGTTACTAGTATACCAATGTGTGGTGATGATGCTGATTGGAAAACTAGTATTATTGACTTAGAATATGTTCCAGCTCCTATAGATGATACTAACATTGATATGGTTATACATACTAGAGTTAAAACAGGTAATACTTGGTTAGTACCAACAGGTGTTGAAAAAGTTGAGGCAGTTTTTAATCCAAGTTATTCTTCAGCCTCTACGTATGTTATTGACACTAATTGGACATCTATTCCTATGCAAACTAGAAATAATAATGCTCCAACTTCTTGTCCTTACTATGCTCTATCATTTCTAGAGCCTAAATCTGTTTGTTCTATAAGTAAGAAAGCTCAAACTGTTTCAGCGGCTATAGACCTTGGGGATTGGAATATAGCAATTCAAGATGCAACTTGTACAGCTGATGGAAAATTAACACTTGATGTTGATTGGACAGCTCCGTGTAATGGTAGATTCTATGACACCGCTCCTGATGATTATTATTTTGAGATACTCTGTCACTTTAGTAAAAATAATACAGGAGTAATAACAGATACAATAACTATACCTGTAGATAATATTGAAATGAATTTTAATCCTACTACTGGAGTAGGAGATCTTAGTGGAAATGTTAGTGGTGCTGTAGTAGTACCTTGTGGTGAATATTATCATCATAGTATGGAGGTTACGCCTATGACATCTAGTATGTATACTCAAGGAGGTCAAGGCCATATATGGACGCCAGGTAATGGTGGTACTACTTGGGCAGGATTCGCTAATACTAATAACTCGGTTGCATGTGGTAACGCTGGAGGGATAATGTCAAGCACATCAACAAATGCATCTTGCGGTTCATTAGGAAGTATAACTTTGAATATTTCAGGAGCAACTGGACCATATACTTATCAGATAACAGATTCAGCAGGTGTAGTAGTGTCCTATGTGAGTAGCAGTTTAATGTTGGCATTTACCAGTTTAAATGCAGATACATATGCAGCTCAAATAACAGACAGTGCTGGTTGCGTATATACAGACTCAATAATTATAACAGGAGGATCACCAACAATGATAGTTACAGCAGCTACACATCCTCCAACTCATTGTATTTTATCAAATGGAGCTATAAATTTATCTGTTTCAGGAGGTGTTGGACCTTACACAGTTGCATGGACTGACGCATATGGAACTATTAGTATTTATACATCATTAAATGCAAACCCTCTTCCTGCTGGTGTATTTGGATACACTGTAACTGATTCAGTCGGATGTGTATCTGCCACAGGCAGTGCAACAGTACCTGATGCCCCAGTATTAGGACTTACGTGTTCTCCAGCTACAAATTTTTTAGATCCTAGTGGGCCTGGACTTAGTGATGGTGCTATAATTATAGGAATTAATAATAGTTCAGGAACTCTTGTGAATGGAGGAGTAACAAACAATAATTTAAACGTCACAGTAACTGGTCCAGGGGGCCCTTATAATAATGGTGGAGGTACTCCGTGGTATAATCTAGGTGCGACATCTTCAGGTAGCGGTTGGCTTTTAAATGGATTAGCAGCTGGAAATTATACTATAGTAGCAACTATAAATCCAAATATAATACAATCGGGTTCCATAGTTATACAAGCACCTACTTGCACCCTTACATGTACTACAATAACTCTTACAGATCCGTCTTCTGGTGCAGCAGCTACTGTAGGAACTATAGTAGGTAATAGTTGTGCTCCAGGACCTAACACTGGTACAATAACTGTATCAGCTGCAGGTGGTAGTACAAATAATTTCCATCATTGGGATTTCACATTATGTACAGATGCTGGTATGTCAATAGGATGTCAAACTTTTACAGGTACTTCCTCTACGTATAATACACATACATTTACTACACTGGCAGCTGGTACATATTATGCAACGGTTACTCCTTGTTTTGGAGCTAATGGAGCAAGTTGTTTAACTGCGTCAGCTACAACCTCTATAATAACTGTCCCTCAAATATCAGGCCCTTCTTTTACAATATCACAAGTAAATCCAAGTTGTGCGTTAGGATGCGATGGAAGTTATAGTCCAAATCCAAGCGGAGGAACTGCTCCATATAATTATCAATATTTTCATCCAACTCTTATGTCTTGGCAGCCTGCAATACCTGGACCATGGTCAAGCTTTGTTACAACAGGTCATTGTGCAGCAAACATACAAAACGAATTATTTCAAGTTGTAGATGCAAATGGATGTACAGCATCAGATACTGTAACATTAGTAGATCCTCCAGCATTAGACTTTACACAAGCTCCTTTTTACCCACAAAAGCAGCCATCAACATGTGGATCTAATACTGGTACTGTTACTTTTACTCCAGCTACAGGAGGAACAATAACAGCTCCCGATACTAATCTTCAATACGATTTAATAGATGCTGGAGGTACAATATTACAAACTATGGGACCTAATGGAGGTAGTAATCAGTTTAGCGGATTAGCTTCAGGACCTTACACTATTGATGTAACAGATAGTAATGGATGTACTCAAACTATATCTTTTACTATACTAGAAGTTACCTTTACTTTGTCTACAATTAAAAGTGATCAAGGGTGTAATTTTCCTCCATCAAGTGATGGAAGTATACAAGTTTTAGTAGCTCCTTATGCTAATGTCCCTGTACCAAATTATACATATACATGGACAGGACCTGGAGGTTACACTTTTACAGAAACTATAGCAGGAGTTACAGGAACTCTTCAAACTGGATTAGCTGTAGGTACTTATACTATTGTTGTAGTTGATGGAAATGGGTGTTCAACAACTATAGTAGAAACAATAATTGCTGGTTCGGATACCGCAGAGAACTTAGCGATTACAGAAGTACCAATGTCATGTCCAACAGGATGTGGAGAACTTAATTTTACAAACACTACTGGAGATTTTCCATTATGGTTAGAAATATCATCTGATGGTGGAGCTACTTTTACTAAAGTATCTACTACTGCTAATTCTGCAGCAACAGCATTTACATCTGCAGATCTATCACTTCCATTAGGAGTTCAAATAGATAATTTTACTTATTATCAAGAAAATACTTCAAATAGATGGTGCTTTAGTATGGGGTCTACATACCATGCTAGAACAAGAGGTTCTTCTTCACCTTACTGTCCATCTGTAATAGTACCTATAACTATGTCTACTACAGCGTATGTTGCAATGGTACATACAGAAACTATACAGCAACCAACATGTTGTGCTTGTAACAGTGTATCATGTAACGGGCATATACAAAATATTATATCAAATGGAGTACCAATTCCTCAAGGAGTAGCAGGTACACTTATGTCATTTGATTGGACATTAACTCTAGATGGTTTTAATATAGGAACACAAACTGGGTCTTCTTTTACAGGTGGAGTAAGTTATACTGTAAGTTCTACACAGGGCTCACCTACTGTTGAAGAATTTGATACAGTACTTTTTACAGGATTGTACCCAGGTACATATGTATTTACATCTACAGATAGTTGTAATCAATCTGTTTCTGAAACTTGGACTATCATTGATCCTAGGGTTTATATAACAAATATTATTACATCTCAACCATTGTGTGCATATGGATGTGATGACGGAATTATAACTGTCTATGCAACTGGAGGAAGTAGTGGTACATATCAATATTCCTATGATGATGGAATTACATGGAGTTCTGTAACCCCAAGTACTTTTTATATATTTGGGAGTATTGGTCAAGGAACTTGGAATATATGGGTTAGAGATCCTATATGTGGTACACAAACTTTATTTGACGTATCGGACAATGTGTTAACTACAGATCCTGGATGTTATAGTGATTTCATACCAGGTATATGGCCTGCAGGGACACAAACTACATTAGCTCCTGTATCAGATTTAAATACTCAATGGGTTTCATTAACTAATAACTCATTACCTGGATCATCAGACGGAGCTATTGAAGTTAATATTTTAGGAGGAACGGCACCCTATGAGGTAGCAGTATCCACTTCATCTACTCACCAAGCTTGTAATTTATGTACTCTACAAGGATCAGGAGTTATAGTCCCAGGATTAAGTCAATATATAAATGTAAATGGAGCAAATGTAAGTAATACAGGTGTAACAACTGTTACTGCAAACGGATCACTAATTATAGACAATTTATCTGTTTCATTAGATTTTAATTTAACTGCATTAGGAGCTTGGTATACAATAATAGTAAAAGATGCTACAGGATGTTTTTCTTGTATCAGTAAATATATAGATAATGGTACACTAGGAATAATAGCTATATACTCAGCAGAGGATTGTAACTGTTCATGTCCAACTGGATACGCATTAATAGATCCTGTACCAGCTGCACCAGCATTACCGTGTGCAGGTACAACGCCATCAGCACCTACTTTTATTGGTTCTTTTAATGCACCAAGTTCAATACAACAATTTGGAGCTGCTAATTCTACTTTCCCAGGATATGGTAGTTCTGGAGGTAGATTATATATACCAACCGGAGGAAATGCTGGATCTTTCTCAGCTGTTAGTACAGGGGATACTTTTACAAAAACAGACTTAGGAGCAACTGTTGGATTCCCAGGTCAATTTGTAAGTTCCGGTTCAGGTACTGTATTAGAAGTAGCGTTAGATGGATCAGGTCTTCCACAATCTTATGGTACTATATTTGATAGTAGACTATGGGATATAGGAACTTGGCCACAACAAGGACCTACTAGTCCTGCATTACCAACAAATGAATGGATAGGAATTCCTATAGAAGTAAGTTTTGGTTCTTCTCAATTATGTATTTTAGGTTTTGCAGCAGATGGAGATTATAAAATTACTTTAAACTGTGGTACTTTCCTTACTTCTGAGTTTAGTCTTAATGGAGGAACTCAAACTGTACAAGTAGATAATCTTAATTATGAAGAATATGTAATGATGCCTATCTTAATACCAGCAGGAGATCACACATTAACTTTTTGGGTTAAGAATAATACTACAAATGCATCTGCAGATCAAGTAGCTGGAATTGCTTTTGATTTATTTCAAGGAAATTTATCTTCTGGATTATCTGTAACTAGTGTGTTTGTAGGAGCAAATACACAAGCTCAATTAGATCCTTACTATATACTTGATGTATATGGTAAAAAAATTACTAGTAGAAATTTAACAGCTAGTACTTTTGAGCATGACTTCCTTATGGGAGATACGAATGGATTCAATTGTCCTAGTGGATGTACAATTATGAGTATGGGTAATATTACTTGTTTAAGTGATGACACTGCAGATTGTACATTACCAATTAATTGTCCAGAGTTTTTATCGGATTTAGTAGAGTGTGTAGGTACATTATCTAACGAAGTATACGATAAGATGATTACTGGTTTATTAGAAAATAAATTAGACGTTAGAGAAGTATGGCTTGTATTATTAACAAAATATTTAATTAAAAACCTAAACCCTTGTATATCTATGCAAGATTTGTTATCTTGGACGAAATTTTTAGAAGATATTTGTCCAGATTGTGAAAACACATTTGAAGGCACAAAAGCAGTTATAGTGCCTAGTGTAACACCTCCCGCAAATAACACTTTTGACTTTTAAAAATTAAAACCGGAAATAACTAAATATTAATAAACAACAACAGCAAAAATGGAAACAACAATGGAAAAAGTAAACACAATGGAATTAACAACTTACACGTACAGAGCTTTAGCAGATTTATTACAAGCTATGTTTGAAGTGTCAGAATTAAAAGGAGTAAAATTTTCTTTGCAAATATCAAAGAATATATCTTTAATTAAAGAAGAACTATCTTTGTTAGAAGAGTCCTCTAAACCTAGTGCTAAGTTTTTAGAAATAGCTCAGTTAGTTCAACAACTTGAAACTTCTGAATCTATAAGTGATGAAGAAAAGAAAGAAAAAATTGAGAAAATAGAATCTGAGAATGTAGAATTAGTAGAAGAAAGAAAATCTCAAATAGCAGAATTTACAGAAATGTTAAAAGAAGAAATAGGTTTATCTTTATTTAAAATCTCTGAGTCTAGCTTACCTGTAGATATTACAGCTAAACAGTTATTAGGAATTAATTTAATACTAAAAGAATAAAATTATGGCATCACATAAAGAACGTTTAGTTAAAAATGAAAATGAAATAACTACAAAAGAAGAGCAATTATTAAATGCCCCTTATGGACAACAAGGAGCGGTAATAATTTCACACGAGAGTGCAGATGGTTCTATCGTTTATGGAGATTTTTATTGTATTATGGCTCTTAGAGACGATGTAGTTCTGAAAACAACGAACACTAACGTTAATTGGCAAGTGGATGATGTTGCGGGAAATCCTGCACAACTTAAAACTTGGACTCAGAGTAGTCCAAATTATGATATACCATTACCAGTAGGTATGCCTTTTTATGGTACTTTTAAAAGCATTGAGTTAAAAGATCAGAGTGCTATTCAAGGATATTGTGAGGAGTGCCCTAAATTAATAGCATACTATAGATAATGGGAATAACTCAAAACGCATTAGGGATAAGTCTTGTAAGATTGAGATCACATGTAGTTATGGCTATGGCCGCAACACATTACCCTGATTGCTTTTTTGAGCATACGCTTTTGGCTGACGAGTTAATGCCTCAAGCAAATATAGTAGATTTTTGTGATACGTTTGATTTAGACGCTAATGGAGACATAATGCCTGAAGTTCTTCCATATCAATCAGGTCATTTTTGGGTAGATTCTAATGGAGATATAATGCCGGAAGCGGTTTAAAAAATAATATATGGCAACAAAAAAATTAGTACCAAGAGCAACAAATGAGGGTGGTTTAGGAACTGCCCTTAAAGTGTGGGGAGCATCATGGTTACAGAATTTAACTATAACTAATCTTCAAACCTCTACATCTGTTAATGGTTTAGTAGAAAATGCCGGTAATGTAGAAAAAAGAAATCTTACAACAATAGGTATAGATGTACAAGATACTAATGATTCTACATCTTATGTAGGTTTATGGGAATCAGCTACTGGAGTATTATTACCAAAAACTGATGCAGAATTAAGATATGATGCTACAAATGATACTCTTAAAATTGGTAAAGACGAGCTCTGGATTAGCTCTGGAAAAATAACACAATATACTACTAATTTAAAAATTAAAGTAAAAGGGGGAATAAATATAACTTCTACCTATGGTAAAACTACTATGTATGGTGGTTTTCAACCATTGATTAGTTTTTACAGTACGTACGGTACATGGGTTCGTTTATTACAAACTGAACCAACTCCTGTAAATTTAATAACTGAAGCTGTGCCAGGAGGCGCAACTAATGTAAATGCTGGGATTAACGGTGTTTTATGTAGAACTCCAGTTACAGCGCTAGTACCTAACTTACAATCTTTAGACGAGGGAATTAGTCTTACTGCTACTACACAATCTATAAATTATGTAGGATCTGGTGTAACTACTACTGCTTCAGGTAATGCTACTACAGTAACTATTCCTGGTGCTACTAATCTAGCTGTTCAAGATACTGAAAATGCTGCATGTTTTGTAGGACTCTATGAAGCTGCTACAGGAAATTTAGCTCCTAAAACTGATGAATCTCTAACTTATGACGCTCTTAATGAGATTTTAAAGTTAGATGGATACATGGAACTGGGAGCAGTTGGAACTAATGCTCTTAAAATAATTAGAAGGGCAAGCAACACTAATACTCCGGGAGGAAACTTATCTGTACATGCTGGTATTACTACATTAGGTACGAATACAAATGGAGGAGATTTACAACTAGCGAGTGGAGGAGGAACAGGAAATGGATCTGGTGGTTACGGATCAGCTGTAAATATTTGGACTGCAGAACCTGTAGTATCTGGTACAAGTGCTCAGACTAGTCAATTTCATACTCAATACCTTTCATCAGCTGCTATTAATGTTACCAGGCAGTTTTCGGGTGCTGGTATTACATCTTATCTGCAAACGCAGGTGTTTGGAAATGGGCTAACTCAAATAAATACTCACGATGTTTCAGGAGGTAATGCAGCATATTATAAGGTATTCGCAGAAGGTCATATACTTCATAATTCAGCAACAGGTGTCCATAGTTGGATAGGAGCATCTAATGCTGCCCTAGGGACCCTTACTGGTTCAGGTTTGATTGTAAATAATATTCCAACAGAGTCCTCACCAACTCATATGTTAGTAGAGAGTACTACTACTGCAGGATTACTTAGTAAGGTATCTTTAAATACCTTAACAACAGAATCTTTTATGATGGCTTGTTCAGATGAGACTACAGCTTTAACTGCAGGTACTAATAAAGTTAAATTTAGAATGCCTTATGCATTTACAGTAACAGAAGTAAGAGCTAGTTTATCAACGGCAGGTACAGGAGCCCAATTAGTAACAGTAGATATAAATGAATCAGGAACCTCTATACTCTCAACTAAAATTACTATAGATGCTACTGAAACAACATCTGTTACGGCAGCAACTGCTCCAGTTATTGCAGATACATCTTTAGCGGATGACGCAGAAATGACAGTAGATATTGATTTAATAGATACTGGAGGGGTTTCAAAAGGATTAAAGGTGTCTATAATAGGACACAAAACAGTTTAATAACAAATAAAAAAAAATAAAATGGCGTCAATAAAAATAAAAGGAACTTTAGAAAGTGCAGACTTATTAGGATTTCCTTTAACATTAAATCTATCTCAAAGTTTTTCGGGAGCAGGTAAAATTAAATCTTTTCAAAAGTTTGAAACTACATTAAAATCAAGTGCTCCTCTTATTTTACCAGGGGTTGCTTTTAGTAGTACTGGTAAAAGAGCATATGTATATTTAAAAAACACTAGTCAAACAGTAGCTGAACTTGTAAATGTATATATAAAAATTTCAACAGTATTTGGTTCAGCAGAACAAAATGAAAGAGCGTGTTCAACAGAATGTGGAGATCAAACTATTGTTGCTTATCATAAAATTGCTACTCTAAGTGCTTTAGAGTATTTGTTTTTACCTATAGCAGGTCAGGACAATTTATATGTTGACTCAGATTCAGGAAGTCCTGTAGTTGATTATTTAGTACTAGAAAACTAGAAGTCTTATGACTACAAAAGAAGAAATAATAGTGATGAAAAATAGAATAGACTCTATGGATGATAAGTTAGATAAGATGGATGCTAAATTAGATATGCTTACTGAAAGATTATTAGACCCTGACAATGGGGTAACATCCAGAGTTAATCAGAATACTGCGCATCGTAAATTAATGAGTAAAGCTTTATGGGCTATATATGTAGTTACTATAGGTTTAATAATTAAAACGTTTTGGAATTAAAAGTAATACAATGAAAAAGGTAGACATTTCTTGGAAAATATTAGGTGTATACTTATTAATCCTTTATTTACTATACGCAATATCTTAAAAATTAAAAATGAGTAATATAATCATAGACCCTTATAGATTCGGAATAGATTGCAGCTCTAATGTAATCTCTTGTACTATTAAACCACTTAGCTTTGATGGAACAAATGATGAATTAGTATTAGCTGATCACGATGATTTTAGTTTTGATGCGGTTAATACTGCGGCTAATATAAATGTAGCTCATAGTGTATGTGTATATTTAAACAGAGATTCTCTTTTTAATAACGAGGGTATATACAGGAAAGCAAACTCTTTAAATAATATGGAGTATAGAGTGTTCTTTCTGGGCAATGATTTATATTGTGACACGTACGATACACATGTAAATACTTATAGTAGAAGAATATTTTATAATATATCATCTTCTCTTATGGCAGTTAATACTTGGTTTCAGTTATGTGTTGCGTTTGGAACTGAAGGAAGAGAAGCTAGTGCTTGGGTGAATGGAATATCATTAGGAGCAGGATCAGGTGGTGGTTCAGGAAGTGGAGACATAGAAAATCTTACCATGGAGTTTTCAATTGGAGGTGCAATGTCAAATGCAGGGCTTAATTTCTACGAAGGTCTATTGACACAATTTATGCTTTGGAAAGATCATAAACTTACTCAAGATGAGGTAGATTATCTGTACTCTAGCGGTACTGCGCTTAGAAACCCAACAATAGATTGTGGAGATTATCAAATATCTAATAAATTAAAACTGTGGGTTAAAGATGAAACTGGAAATGATTACAGTGGTAATTCCCACCATATGACATTAACAGGTGGATTAACCCATGCAGGTTCAAGTTCTCCATGTTAAAAAATAAAAAAATGAATAGAATAAGTAAACATGTTAGTCACAAAGAAGGAGTATATAGCAACACTGCAATGAGGAGGGGAATAGATAATACACCTAGAAATTGTGAGTTAGAGTGTATGTCTATAACAGCTGAAGAAATATTTGAACCGTTAAGAGAATGGGTTGGAGGACCTATTAAAATTAATAGTTTTTATAGAGGAGAAGAACTTAATACAGCTATAGGCGGTAGTAAAAGTTCTCAACATATGAAAGGTCAAGCTATGGATATTGATGATACTTTTGGACATAAAACAAATGCTGAAATGTATAATTGGATTAAAGAAAACTTAACTTTTGATCAAATGATCTGGGAGTTTGGCGATGATAACAATCCTAATTGGATACATATAAGTTATGTTGGTATTATATCTAACAGAAATAGATGCTTAAAAGCATATAAAGAAAATGGGAAAACTAAATATAAAGTAATATAATGGCTAAATGGATTAAACAACCTACTACTATAAATAACGTTTATAATGGGGACGCTAATTATGTACATACTCAAGGCGTAGCTGCAGCAGTATGGGTTATAACACACAGTCTAGGTAAATATCCTAGTGTTTCTGTAGTAGACTCAGCGGGAACAGTTGTAATTGGGCAAGTAGATTATGACTCTGTAGATAGAGTAACTTTGACGTTTAAAGCTGTGTTTTCAGGAAAAGCGTACTTTAATTAATTAATAAATAAAAAAATAAAAAAATGGCAATTAAATTTTTACATGATCTTGATGTTTCTGGAAACATAGATCTTAACGACAACCAAGCACTGAATATGGTGCTACAACAATTAACAACTAACCCTGGCACAGTAGTGGAGGGTAAAATTTTCCAAAACACTACTTCAGATAAAGTGTATGTAGGTCTTAATGGAGCTTGGGTTGAACTATCTTCTGCAATAGGAGATATTACTTCTGTAGTTGGTGGTACTAACATTAATGTTTCTGGTGGTCTTACTGGAGATGCAACTGTAAACTTAGATACTTCAGTAACAGATGCAATAACTCTTAATACTGCAAAAACAGGAATTACTAATGGTCAAGCTTCAGCTATAACAACTAACTCAGCTAAAACTGGTATAACATCAGGTCAAGCAAGTGCTATTACAACTAATACATCTAAAACTGGTATTACTTCAACACAAGCTGGACATATAACAACTAATAATGCTAAGACAGGTATTAGTGCTGCTCAAGCAAGTGCTATAACTGCAAATACTGCTAAAGACACAGATGTAAATCACAATGTTACTACTGATTTAGATGCAGATGTTTCTGATACTTATTTAAAGATAACATCTTCTGATGGGGATGATGCTTCAGTTCCAGGAGCTACAACTTCTGCTTGGGGTGCAATGACTGATGACCATGTTACTGCTGTAAATGCAAATACTGCAAAAGTAGGAACAACATCTACAGAGAGAACTAGAATAGCTGCAAATCATGCTAAAGTTGGTATTACAGGTAGTCAAGCTTCTGCTATCACTACCAATACTGCAAAAACAGGGATAACTACAGGACAAGCTAGTGCAATTAGTACGAATAGTTCTAAAACAGGAATAAGTGCTGCACAAGCTCAAGCTATTACAGATAATACTGCAAAGGCAACTGATGTTAATCATAATGTTACTACAAATTTAACTATTACTGGAACAACGTTAGCAAGAGTAATTGTTTCTTCTGATGGTACTGATGCTACTATTCCAGTTGCAACTACATCTGTTTCAGGTGTTATGTCAGCTGCACAAGTAACTACTTTAAATGGTAAAGCTCCAAAGGCTTCTCCAGCTTTA
>TARA_B110000858_G_scaffold186889_1_pt1 | contig 23907 bp, 18 predicted proteins | sample TARA_B110000858 | Tara Oceans TARA_B110000858 (sample SAMEA4398247) | marine metagenome | biome: Polar Biome; feature: [SRF] surface water layer (ENVO:00010504); material: water (ENVO:00002006), including particulate matter (ENVO:01000060) such as... | depth 5 m | reverse complement strand
ATTATTATTATTATTTTTTTCTAAGAACTAGTTCAAGTGCCAAAAAGTGCTAGAAGTCGCGTTTTGGTACCGCATATAACGGTGTATATCAGCAAACCTTGTTTCAGTAAAAGATGATCCAGTTCCAACATACTGCCTGTAGTGTGGACGTACCTAACAGTATCCTCACACTATACGGACGTACTGAAAGGGGGTCTGTTGCTATACATACCTCCGTAGAGCCTCACCTGATCTGTGGTAAAGATCCGAGGTATGTTACTGGGCTATTAGAGACACGCCCAGACAGGCATGGGATGACATTCGGTAGGACTGTGCCCGCTATTCCCGAAACAGCTACAGTACGTGTTGTGAAGGGAAATGATATAACTACATGGGGTCAGCGTGCTTTTTACAAGGTATACTTTAAGAGCGTGATTGCCTTCTTCAGGTCTCGCAAGATGCTCAGAAGTCAGGCAGTGCCCATGTTCAACGATCAGGTTGGTCTAGACTCTCAGTGGTTCATTCAAAAGGGTCTTCGCCCATGCAGTTTTTTCGAAGTACAGGTAAATCCCTACAGGGGCAAGAAGACCTTTTGCGATGCTGAATACTACCTCAAAGATATGAAACATGCCAGTGGGTACATCGAGCCTGTCACTCTAAGCTACGATATCGAGTGTCTTCTTCGCCCCGGAGAGTTTCCAGACCCCAAAATGGACCCCGTGATCACCATAGGGTGCTACACAAAGGAAGAGAGCAAGTGTTTCTGCTTGAAAGATACTCCTGGATACGACTCCTTCCCAACTGAGAGTGCAATGATCAAAGCCTTTCTGAGATATGTTCAGAGTGTGAGTCCGGACATATTGACAGGCTACAACATCAATCGATTCGACAATACTTATATTGAGACGCGCTGCAAACTACTTGGGGTGGATTTTAAGTGGTCCAGACTAAGGGGTCATAAGTCTACTATTCGTCACATCACTACGCATTCCAAACAGAGAGGGACTCAGGAACAGTACAGACTCGACATACCGGGTGTTGTGGTCATGGACGGGTACGAAGTCATGCGAGCACAACATAATCTGTCCAAGTACAGTCTTGAGGCAGTATCTCAAAAGTTTCTTGGTACGGGTAAAGACAACATGCCATATCATTTGATCCCTGAAAAGTTTACAACCCCAGAGGGACGTAAAGAACTTGCAGACTACTGCGTGAAGGACTGCAAACTCGTGGTGGATTTGTTTGACAAACTCAAAAAGGTAGTCAATCTAGTGCAGATGAGCCAGGTTACGGGATGTTTTGCTGTGGATATTCTGAATCGCGGACAAGGGATCCGCACGATTACACTGATGCACTATTACTGCAAGGAGAATAATATCTTTATACCAAGATCCGACAAGGAGTCCACACATTTCGAGGGTGCGGTGGTTGTCAGCCCCAAGATTGGAATGTACGAGCAAGTTGTCATTTGCGTAGACTTTGCAAGTCTATACCCCAGTATTATGCGTGCTCTCAATATGTGCTACAGTACTCTGGTGTCCAAAGAACAGATAGAGACAAACGGATGGGTGGAGGGAGAGGATGTGCGCACAGTTCCCGATTACGAGTGGATAGAGGGTAGGCTCAAGGTCACACACAACCCGGACAACTGCAGTTTCCTGACGACTAAAATACGCCAGGGCATCCTGCCTCTCATGCTTGCAACCATGTATAATGAGCGGAAACGAGTGAAAAAGGTTATGAAAAAACACTACGGAACAGACGACTACGCGGTGTTTGACGGCAAGCAGCTTGCTCTTAAAATCGTGATGAACAGTGTCTATGGGTTTACGGGTGCGCGTAAAGGCTACTTGCCCGAACCACGCATTGCATCCAGTGTGACAAAGTACGGACGTGGGCTTACTCTGAGGACTATGGACAGTGTGAACAACAATCCTGTTTGGAAAGGAAGCGAGGTGATCTATGGTGACAGCGTGGCTGCAGATACTCCAATTATGGTGAGGATCAAGGGTGCGTTTGAAATACTGCACATTAGCCAACTTTCGGGCAAGTACGTAGCCTACGGTGATAAGGAATCGTGCGAGTTGGAGGACGTAGAAGTATGGAGCGACGCTGGTTGGACCAAAGTTCACAGAGTTATTCGTCACAAAGTGGGTAAGAAGATGTACAGAGTTTGGACAGAAGACGCTTGTGTGGACGTCACAGAAGACCATTCGATGCTCAAGAGCGACGGGACCCCCGTGAAGCCCACAGAGTGCACCAGGGACTTGCTTCATGCAGAGTACCCGGATTTCCCAGAGATTTATTCACCTCTAAACTACTGGGACGCGTGGTGGTGGGGAGTGTCTCTCGGAAGAAGGAAATGTACGTACGGAGTGGAGTACAGGGAGTGGAAGATCCCCACCTTTATTCTTCTGTCACCACAGAGAGTGATCCACGGGTTCTTTGAAGGACTCTGCTCGACTGGAAACAATAAGGAGAGAGCAAGACGTATCATACGATACAAAGAAAACGCACTCCGATACCAGTTTCTGATTCATCGATTGGGAATGAAATCCGCGATCACAAAACACACGCTGGGATTTCGCGTGTCATTTCGCACTAAAGAGGCACGTCATAAGTTTAAAATCGAAGAACTGCCTGCTGGGGGGTGGGTATATGATCTGACCACCGCTAATCACCACTTTGCGGTGGGACCAGGCAAGTTGGTGGTGCATAATACAGACTCTTGTTTTGTGCGTCTTTCTAAAGAGTTTTGTGACGGGGAGACAGAAGAAGAACTTATTCAAAACGCCCATGCGCAGGGTGAGGTGATGGCTGCAGACATCACTCAGATGTTCCTTAAACCAGTCCTGATGGAATACGAGAAAGCGTACGCACCCCCGTTCGTGCTAAAGGGTAAGAAGAGGTATTTTGGAAAGAAGTTTGAACCCGGGAAAAAAATGGAGATTGATATTAAAGGTTTCGAGTGCATTCGCAGGGATTACTGCCCATTAGTGATCAAGACGCAGAGGCATTTGATCGGACTGGTGCTCGATTGGAAGATTGAAGAGGGTGTGTCATACGTACAGGGGGTAATGAAGAAGTTGTACGCTGGAGAGATTCCTGTGGAGGATCTTGTTCTTTCTAAAAAGTTATCTCAGAAACCGGAACATTACAAGACAACATCACCTCATGTGGAACTTGCCAAGAGGTTGAACGGGAAATATCAAGCTGGAGAGAGAGTAGAGTACTTTATACGAGCCGGGAGGGAGCCTCTGAACCAGAGGGCAATTGAGAGGGAGGAGATCCCTACCTACCCCTTGGATTTCAAATATTACGCAGAGAAACAGCTCTGGTTACCCATACAGAGAATTATGGACTTGGTGAAAGGCAGAAATGTGTTCCGAAAGAGAGCCATCACTGCATCTGTTCAATCGGGCAGCATGATGAAGTACTTAATGGTGGGTGACAGGAGAAAGAAGAGGAAAGTGAACGACGGTGGACTATTAAGTACACAGGTGACAGCGGCAGATATAAGAAGTTTTTTTGGATAACGGTGTATTAATACGTTTTTATTTCTATAAAACCATGAGTTCTTACGAATATAGTTCGGACGAGTCTTCTACAGACGAAGAATTTGAGCAGGGGCTGCTTGATGTAGAAGAGGAAAAGATCCACGACGAACAGTCACACGACCTGACAGCTCTGATCTCGCAGCATAATATTCGCTCCCCGCTCAACGGACCGATGGACGGTTACACATTAAACGACTGCCTGTACCCTAAATTGAAAATGGAAGATGTTGTCTATAAAAATTTTTTAAGATATGATGGGCAGGTTGCACTGCATGATAGAATTTCTTCCGACAGGATAGACGATTTTAGAACAGTAGCGAAGGCTATGGCTGAACATTATTCTCCTCAGAATGCGAAATTTACTACATATATTAATGGTGTCACTGCACACCTGCTTAGATATCATTACAAGTTGTAACGGTGTATCCCTGTGCAGTGGGTTAGGTATAATCATGGCTGCATTGGGAGAGGGGGCTTACGGAAAAGTAACGGTCATACGGACGGGTGATAAGAAATACGCGCTCAAAGAAACTATACTCCCCGAGTTCCCCGAAGAATTAGAAGCTGTTATGGCTTCTGTGCGAGAACAGGATATGAACCTAATACATCCGCACGTCATCGAAAGACATTGGTGCAGGTTTTCCGACAACAAGTTCCAAATCTGCATGGAACTTGGTAAACCCGTGTACAAAGCCGACGAAAGAAGAATACTGCACGACATCGGACAAGCGCTGCATTTCATGCATTCAAAAGGCTTCATACACAGAGACGTAAAACCACAGAACATTGTGCAGGTTGGAAAGCTGTATAAACTCATCGACTTTGGACTTACCCGCAAGGGCACGTGCAGCACTGTCTTGACTGGTTATATGGTCTCTAGGTGGTTTCGTCCGCCCGAGTTACTCGAAGCAAAGGGAGACAGAGCATACGACGGACGCGTTGATATGTACTCTTTAGCGCTCACAGCCTATTTCCTTCAGCGCCAGAAACCACTGTTCAGCGGAGAAACACCCGTACTGTTAAAAATGTATAAGAAATACAAAGCGCGCGGTCTGTACAAACATCTCGTCTGTGATTACGAGGATCGTTTCACATCCAAAGAGCTGCTACAACACTGCAGTATTGCCCCGATAGAGGGTTCCGAGGGTGAACTTCCATACAGAACTGGAAACGTAGCCAAGTTTGCTTCCATGCTGCGAGGTGGATATGATTTAGATGCAAAGAAAATAGGATATAAAGGAATATATAATGAACTTTAAATTCCACTGTATGAATTAAATATAGGTTTAGCCCATCCTGTAGGAATACCATCGTCTATGTCGTTCTTCTTATCGTGATCCTGTGAGTTTGCAAAAGCACAAACCCATTCTAAATTGCCAGGTCTGTGACCTAGCCTCGGTATTATCGCATTCAATGACGGCTGGAAAAGTCTGACTCCGTTTTTTACTCTTGTGCCAGCATGTTCGTCCATCAAGAACTCTGTTGTGTTACATATAGCTCTCTGTTTGTCAAGCAGATCGTATACGTATATAAACATTTCATCCAGGCTTTTGAAGTAAATATGTCCATCTTTTCTCCATGCATGCTTGCATGAACAATATACTATGTTCATTTTTCGTGTTCCACCATATTTTGCATATTTGTTTCTCTCTCTCTCCAATATAATTTGAGTCTCAAACTCTGTGATAGGTTTTTTACTTCTTTCTCTGAGAAATGCACAAGTTTTTCTCCCGTGCAAAGACACTATGTTGCACTGCGTATTGATTCCTGAACTCACAAAGTTCAGATTACTTAGTTTGTTATATATATAGTGAGGACGATCATTGTTTATTCTGTCTGGACTCAGTTTGTGCAACGAAAATTTTCTCAGGTGCAAACCACCCTTTATGTACCCACCTGCGTCGTCATAATCACCCATTGATTTCCATCGGTTATATATTTTAATTGCAATGTCATGTCTTATATCGTTATTTCTCGCTAAAAGTTCTTCTCTGTCTTGTTTGGACCACCTGTGCATCAAGCGTCTATCCCCAGTATCATTAGTGCTCACAATTGATTTTATAAACGCCCACCCATGTGGATCGTCTGGAAAAGGGCAAGGATGTATCTTTCTCACATACTTTTCAGGGTGTTTACTCTTAATGTGCTTAGACATTTGTGTTTTTATTTTGATCCCACAGTGGGGACATACTTTCTCATTACGTTTTTGAACTATAGGATGAATATGAATTTTTAAATGGCTCATGCGGGGCGTCTCGTATCCACAGTGGGCTTTCCCACAGCTCCCATGGCACTTGTGAGTCCTCCTGTCCTTCATTTAAGCTCTCTGGGACGGTATAAGTAGTCGAACTATCCAACTCTGATTTGCACCAGGTTCTTCAGATCTATGTGCTTATCAAAGGCATCGAGTACGTCTTGGTAGGAGCACGCGTTAATTCTATCTTCATTCAGAAAGGTATGCTGCGCCCTTACATATGTAGCGGGATTATCCGAGAGCGTGATCGGCATAAGCTTCAATCTTTCTTTTTGCACTTTAAACTCTTGTTCTGTAATGTGTTCTCTCCACGCTCCGAGAACTCCTTTAATGTCGTTGACGCCGCGCTCAAGGTTACGAGGCGGGAAGGTGGCGCCTACCTGGAACATCCCCGGCGAAATATGCGCTTCAATACCATACGTCAGCCCGTCCTGAATGCGCACCCGTGTCATTAACATCCCATGAAACCCATACCCTAACACTGCAGTAGCTATATTTAAGGGAATAAAATCTTTATGTGCTCTGCCTATGTTTGGCAACGCCTGACCGAGAAGCACGTTGACAGAATCCTTGTCCTGATGCACGGTCATGGATGAAGGTGTGTGATTTGCAGGGGGAACATATTCCTGGTATGTCGTATCATGTTTAAAGTAATCATGAACCATGTTCAACATGCTATTTTCCGGTGCCACCGCAACAACTCTTCTCGGTGAATTTTGCACAATAGAAACAGCATTCGACAGGGAGTGCTTGTATTTGGGCAAGGAAAAGATAGAGTTTTCCAGCAGTTTTACGGAATATTTGTTCGGATCATACGCCACACCCTGCTGCATGGCAGTTCCACGTTCTCCCGCTTGCATATACCCCTTCTTATCCCCCCATATTGAGTGCATGCTGTCATGGCTCAACTCTTCCGGGTGTCCAGAGTACGTGACCATGAGGACACCCGGACCGAGTGCCGACCAAGTGATGTGAGAATCTTTAATCAGTGAAGACATCGACATTGCAAACCACTCTGTATCTACCTTTGGGGTGAACGTGGCACTCCACTGCACCATGCCGGGACGTTTCCACGATGCGCCAGACACACGACTGGGCTCACTGACGCCCGAAGTCAGGTGCTGTGCTTGGTCCAGACGCATGGACGGGGTAAATCTTGGTGGTCGAAGCAGATTCCCAGTGAGTCTTGAACCTATGCTCGCCAGCTGGGGGACAGAGGTTGTACTCAAAGGTCGATCTCTCACGGCATAGGGGTACATGACACCCATAGTAAGACCAGTATCTACGAGCCAGTGCAAGGAGGCTTGTGTGACATCTTCGGGCGTGAGGGCTTCTAACTTTTCGAATTTGGTGTTTACGTCATTGGCGTCCCCCATCGCAACGGCTTCTGTGAACGCGTCGGCTACGCCCTGAGCGCTCTGTAGTTGAGAAGACCATTCGTTTTTTAATTCGTTCTTGGCTTTCTGTAACTCTGCGGGCGTAATGTGTTTCGACGTCTGTGTTTCGTATACGGTTTGCATCATAGCAGCCCTCACTGCATCAGGGTCGCGAAACCCAACTGCCCACATAGAAAACAAACTACTCTGAAGAGCCCGGTCCCACATGACTTCCGACTGCATGCAAATGCCCTTATCTTCGATCGCGCTCATGCGATGTTTTAAGCACCTAGACAGTGCTGTGAGAGCAATGCTGTCGCTGTGCACTCCAGGGGGTCCTTTAAATCCGAATGTGTACATGGTAGTTTCACCGGGAATAGTAAACGTTTTCATGCCGAGCTGCGGAGGTTCTTCAGGGTAGTTGTTACTATCAGACCTGCCTGTAGTAATGCTACCGAATTCTCTCTCTACGTGTTCATGCAGTTGGTCAATCGTGAGAGTCTGCTTGTTAAAGGGTCCAGCTAAAACATAGTACGCGTTGTCGGGGGTGTAAGATCTCTTGAAATATCTTTCGAGGGCAGCACCTTTATCTTTCACCGACTGTTCTAGCGGACCATAATCGCCAATCGTGGAATCGCGAATTTTTTCGGATTGGTAGGCATTCTTGTTCAGCGCTGCCATCATGGTCCGCATGGGGTTCCCTTTGCCCCTTTCAAGTTCATTTTCGACCACTGTGCACTCTGTGCCCAGACCTTCTATCAGCAGCTGCCTGTCAATCCCTTTCATACGATCGGCTTCACGTGCGATGACGTCGGGAAGAAACTTCCACGGGACTGTGAGAAAGTAGTTTGTGCGAAAGAAAGAAGTTGTTGCGTTCTCAATACCGCCTTTTAGCTCTAGGTCTGTGATACACCCTCCCGCTGTATTCTTATTGTATTTGACGCTCCCTTTGTGGAAGAGATGTTCCCAAAAGTGCGCAAGACCTTCTTCGCCGGGGCGTTCGTTGGCGCTGCCGATTTTATAGATGACATTGGAACATGCAGAACCCGGAGTGTCCATGGGTACGTAAAGACAGGTTAGTCCATTATCGAGTTTTTTTACTTGATACTGTAGAGGCATTTATAATAAAAATCTATATACTTATACTTTCACCGAATAACCTAGTGTAATTATTTCTAAATCTTTTCCCCACACGGTGTCAAAATCAGGTATGTGTCCTGGTTCTACCATAATTACTTTGGATGTGGTCACTCTTAATCCATTTTCAATAGATTTCATAGTGAGTATGTTTGTTTTGGGGAAAACTTTCCGCAATGCTCTTTTTACAGCTCCGTACTGGGTAACAAAGGTAGCGTCCGGGTGTTCCTTCAAGATGCTATATTTTGACCCCCAGCTCTCATTGTCTTGCACTCTGTAGCATGATCCCTTGTGCATGATGATTTTACCAGGAGTGTTTTCATCCGAAACACGAATATAGCCTTGGACTTTTGCTCTGCATAGAGCACAGTTAATGTTTCGCTTGTCGAGTTCAGCCGCACATTCGCTGCAGAATACGTGCCCACAGGGAGTCACTGCTGGATGTGAGATTGTGTCTAAGCATATCGCACATGTCTCAGTAACCCGAGTGTCCAGTATTTGTTTTGCCACATTGAACTTTTTAGCAATCGAGTCCAGTGTTGCATTATATGAATCCAGTTTCTCTCCGCGTATATGTGGTGGCACAAAGTTTGGGTTGAGCAAGAATTTAGACATGTATTCCTTCCGCTTATTGTATGTCATGTGCGCAATGTTTCTGACAATATGTTTTGTGTCGTGTTTAGGCTTGCATAATATTTTTTGGATTGTTTGGACGGGAAAGAGGACTCCCATATTTCCCATTTCGTGTTTTGTCAGACTTACAACCGCTCTGAAGTGATAGGGTAGACAAAGAACACTAAAAGTTTCATCTCTGGTTATACCCGGATTGGACAAAAAAGACCATCTGATTCTGCATGGCATGTTTGATATCACATGATGATACACGGTACCTTTTTTAGGGATTGCAGTGCAAATCAAACGTTTGAATCCGCTTAGTGATGTCCAACAACGCAATAGCGTAGAGCGTGTGGTGACAACAATCAAATCATCTTCTCTGCGTCCCCCGTGCCACCAAGAGAACCCCTTCCACAGAGGCAGAGTCTCGGTTTCAACAACAATAAGTGTTTTGAGCGGGCTTCTCTTCACTAGTTCGCGAACAAGTTTCGTATAGTCTATCTGGGGAATTTCTATGACACCACCGTATGTTTTGAGTGATTCTGTACAAAAGCCATTTTGTAGAGTTAACCAGTGTTCTCCAACGTGTCGTAAATATAATTTTTCCAGTGGTTCTGTTTCCATGCCTAGCATTCTAGACAAACAGTATGATATTTCAGGACTTCCGTGTACCTCTACTATACTTGGCTGATACCCCATCGGTGTTGAAACGTGTTGTAGTATTTTCTTGATGTTTGGGCAGATGGTTGTACGCGCTCCAGACCAGTGTATATCAATTGTAATGGTTTGAAGAGTGGCATCGTAAGAAATCTGTGGAACCAGGTAGGCGCGGCTGTGATGGCGGCACAAAGAGAATTCTGACATAGCCCACACGCTCGTATTTGATCCAATACTGAGGAGTTCGTTCACCCTGCGGGTGTCATTCTTATCAAGAGCAGCCGCAACAAAAACATCAATGGAATTGCTCGCACAGGCTTGATACCGTGGAATTCGATTGTTTACGTATTGAGATGCCAACTTTGAAAGTATTTCAGGTAGCTCAGATGAACCATTATGAAAGACGTCATACATGATTTCGTCCGTACTCAAAGAATTGTACATCTTCATGGGGAATCCTTTTGTGTAAACTACAGGGAATTGAACTTTGGCGATAAATTGAGGTGCCTGGTGATTAACGGGTGTCCCTTCCCCGTAATTCCAAGGAAACATCAACCCCTTCCCCCGTTCAAGACGTATTTCTCCTTGGTACATCACAAGTTGGGTGGGGTCTTCTTGCCATGTGGGATAATCATGGGAAGTTTGTGCAATCTGACCGGACGTATCGAGGACACGTATTGTGGTGTTTGTGAAGCTGGGTTGTACGCATACTTTGTTTCCCTCTCTACGGATAATTCTAGAACTCACCCAGCGACCACCGAGGAACAACTCCACGGGATCACCTGTGACAAGGTTATGTCTCCATGATTGGTCGGACAGTTTCAGTCTGGGTCGGGGTACCCAGATAGGAGGTCCGGTGTTGACCTGGCGTCTTACGAGATTGACCATACCATTGCGTTTTTGCTTCACTACCCATTCGTACGAATGATACTTCACAATGTCCCCCCTAGATAGCTTCCGTATCTTTGTCATGTTTTGTAAAAGAAACGAAAGACTAAATACACCGTACAAATATAAATAGATGTGTAATATCATAAAATGGCATATCTGTTATTCATTCCTGTAGTTTACTATGGTACCTCACATGTAGCTAATAAAATATTCAGTATGTCATCTGACTATGTACTAGAAAGCGAAGAACTGCATGATGATAGCAATGCACTGCTCACCGCGGTCACGTCAGTGCTCAAGAGATACAATGACATGGAGAAGGATCACCCCGCGTTCAAGTCCAAGGTGCTCGTAGAAGAAGGAGTGGACTCTCTTGAATATATGTCCAAATCGACGAAAGAACATTGGTACCAGAGAAATTACCACAGAGAAAATGCGAAATTAAAGAGACTCCAGACAGAACTAGAAAGACGTCTACGCCTGTTCTTGCTGGTAGTTAACTAGACCCTCGCAAATATACGAGCTCACCTTGCCTTTCTTGCAACCACATTTGGGTAGTTAGTAGGAGTGTACCACATATCATCGCTGCTATGACCATTGTGGATATGATTTCAGCATAGGTAACACAGTTATGAGTTGGTTTTGGTGGTTCTTCCTTCAATTCTTTGTAAGCCATTTTGGATAGATACTGTACTTTTATAGTTTAACTAATTTGTCCGGGTAACCCTTTCTCCCTGTGGTGTCTGAGTACCCCTGGTAGGTAGTGTTTTTTCCTTGGCGCAGCATTTCTTTTTAGGGGGTTTAGGCTGCACCTTCTTTTTCTGCCTACATTTCACGCACACGCAGATCATCCAAATAATACACGGGATGATCGCACATGCCAGTACAATGGCGATGGCTAGTGTGTTATCGGGCAGAGGGGTCAAGGGCGTGTCGTATGGGATACTATAGTTACCCGGGGTCGGACTCGTATTTGTGGGTATGAATATATTATCCACACGCATAGGACTAGGTACAGGGCTTGGACTGGGTGTCAAGCAATTGGAATAGACCAGAAGTTTGTCTACATAGAGATCGATACACATAGCTCAAACAAATTGCATAATATATGTACACCGTGTAAAATACAAACAATGATAATGTTAGTGTTAGATGTATTAAATCTTATGATTTGTTACTCGTTGGGAAACCATATGTGGACATTTATCATATTTAGCATCATGCTCATTCGCCGACTTAAAATCTTAGACTGATCCTAAATGCATCCCGTGGTGGCTGTTCCTCTGTGACTTGGCGCAATGTGTCCCTAGGTTTATTTAGTATACTATCCAGATCTGCTTCCGATACGGAACCGTCTTTACATTTTTCCTCTATTTGTTTTAATTTAAGCTCCATCATATTTTGCATGGCTTGCTTTTTATTTTCAACATCACTTAATGCCTTTTCTGTTTTTATCCTTTCTGTTTCGTCATCTTCCGAAGCCCCGTCTAATGTTGTAAGTTTACGACGAAGCCTGTCAATACCACCATTCATTCTTAAAAAGTTGTTTTGCATGTCATTTCTCATAGCTTGGGATAAGTTGTCAAACCCAACGAATCCAGTGGCACCTATAACTGCAGTTGATTTGGCACGTGCAAGGCTCCTGTTCACAGCTCGTTCGTACTTGATATAGTTCCTCTGAGCTTGTATAGCTATCTGCAACCACCCACCAATGTTATTGGCTAACCATTGGACTTTTTCTGGACTCGCAAATTTACGAACCAGAGGGATATGACGTATTTTGTAGAAAGCGGCTGACATTAATGCAGTGAAAATGTATGGCATATAATCTAGACCTTTCTGAACGTATGCCAAATGTTCATCTCGCTGCTCCTGTAAAAGATCGAAACGCATCGTCTCGTATTCTGCGTCTAACTGATACTTCCCTATACCAATACCCACTACAGCAAACCCCAACAATGCTATACCCATCCAGGAAGTTGCAATGGCAATGATTGAAGCAGAAGCCCCCTTTACTAGGGCTGCTGTAGACACAGCTTTTCCTGTTGTTGCAGCAGTGATAGCTTTTCCGATAGCACCTGTTGCCCCAATAGCACCGGCTGATTGTTTCACATCTTGCACTAGCCCTCCAGTGAGTGCTGCCATTTTCCGAGCGTAAAACCCGTCCAACTGCAGTTGGCGGAAATAGGAAAGTTCGACATCTTGACCTAAAACAGACTTCCCAAACCAGACCGGGTTGTCCACGAGCCATGTCTTTGCAACGCCACCCACGCTCGAAAGTGCATCCGTAATTGTTTGTCCGAGCCCATGCAACTGGTCGCCAATGACACTCAGTCCTTCTGTTATGCCACCATTCACATATGCCTGGTATGCAACATAGATGACTAATATAGTAGCCGCCACGAATTTAATATTTGACGTTATGAATTTCCATATTTGTTTAATGCCACCCCATATCGATTCAAATAAAGATACCAGCCAATCACTCCAACTTTTTCCTAACCCCTCAACTGCCTTCGCAGCCACATGTTCTGCATAATCTGGGTCGTCTTTTATAACATCCCCGATATCCTCTGTGGCAGGGTTGTTGATTTTATGTTGTGAAACATTGTCTAGAAGTGCTAACGCATTCAGTAATTTCGCTGTAGGTTGGTCAGGTGTAACCGCTTTCCTTCTACCACCCCTGCGTTCACCTCCCACGGATCGCCGTAATTTTGCAAGCGCTAGCATGTATTTCATTTTCTTTTTTTGTCCGTCAATGATGTCATTTACTTCTTCTACTGCAGCCTGAACATGCATATCAACACTTTCTTGCATGCCAGACAGACCAACTGCACCAAGAGTTCCTCCTATCTGTGAAGTGATAACTTCTCCAATCTCTTCAGGACGGAGTGATGGACGAGGGGGCATGGACATGGATCTTTGTCCTTTTTCGAATGACATGTCTTTGAAATGATCGAATTTAGCGAATGTGTAATTGATATTTTGTTCTTTTATAAATTCAGAGAACGCTGGCATTTTATAGATTAAAGATTATAATATATATGAATTAATCCCTGTACATAAATGTGGATCTTTCGGACCCATGATATTGGAACACCCTACACCGCCTCCTATCGCAAAGTCAGGAACAGGTATATTTCCGAGGTAAAACATGGTGTGTTACCCACCCGTCAGGAGATGGAAGAGTGGATCGCACGCAAAATGGACGAGCGTCCTCACAACGCCACCTTTTCGGTCGAAGTCACCCCCGAACTCGTTGAAGCCATGACGGTGCAAGACTCTATGGAAGCCTACTACGAGGAAATGACCAAAGGCGAGGAGGTCCACTGTGTCGGCACCCGCACACGGAAGAGGATTCGCTGCGTGATCTGCATGAACTCCAAGTTCACCAAAATCAAACTCCCCTGTGGACATATATACCACCGCAAATGCATCGACGAATGGGCACGATGGAAACCCAAGTGTCCCGTGTGTGATGCTACATTACAATTGGTGCCCGACAGAGGGGACACGTCTTCTTCGTCCACTGTCTAATGCACCTCTTGTGGAAGATATGACCGCAGTCTAGCTGGTACTCGCCGGCTTCGTAGCAAATGGCACAGATCGTGTCAATCTCTTCAAAGTTCGAGTCGATATACACCTTTACATGATTAAACGTAGGATATCTTGAATATACCCGATCCTGCACAATCTGTTGAAACAAATCCCTAGGAAACCCCTGTACATACGCAAGCACAGTCTCGCGAGGGACGTGCTCTGGGAACCATAATAACATTTAAAAGCAACATCTATTGTATATACTCTTTAATCACATATCTACACAGCGGACAGGTGAAATCCACCTCCTTTTTTTTACACGAGTACTTCCATCTCGTCAGACACATACGATGCATTCCCATGTGACATCCCGGACATTCCGACGCCTCGTTCATCATTACTCCCAAACAAATCGCACACTCGTCCCCCATAGGTTTGTAATGCTTTAACTCCCTCTTCCAGGGGAAACACATTTCAAGACGAAGAGTTGGCTATATACGGTGTCAAAATATCATAACGACACATCGGGCACGTTGTCTTTTTCCGAAACCATGTACCAAGGCACTGGTCATGATACATGTGTCCGCATTTCAACTGAACGCCACTACCCACATCTTCGAAGCATATCGAACAGGTCTCGTTCGTTTCCACTTCGTCCGTAGCCTCCATAACAGACACGAAATCCTTCCAAGCCTCTTCCACGCACGCGTCCATCAAATATGCCAAAGTCAGGCGAAATAAGTAACGTTCCAGCAAAGTCCCGTTCACAACCCCCTCCAAGAGTTCCAACGACAAACTACCAACACCCGACCACGACTGAATCACCCAGTTGCTCAACCTAGCAGCATCGTACGTGCCCTGACCAGTCTCGCAGAGAGCCGCAGCCTGAACAGCCACCGACATGAGGTGAATCATTCTAGATAGAGTACGTGTGCTTTATACTACCTGGAGCGCTCTTTCTAAACTGAACACCTCGCAGTCCACCGGCTCGGGCGTTTCATAGTGGACGGTATTGTTTCGGTTCACCCATAGTTCGTGGTCTTCTTTCATTTTGGCATCGTCATATATGCCGACAGCCGCAGTGCTGTGCGATATAATTTCCTTAAAGTCCTCACTCGTAGACGCTACAGCGTGATGATAGTGTGCTTTTAACTTTATCTCGTAATCTTTATTCGCACCCTTTTTCCACAAAGCATTTGATATTTCGACAAACTTATATGCCATCTTTGCAACGGGGGGGGATGTTTTAAACATGTGCATGTTGAAACAATAGGTTCCCTTTGTTCGGAAGAGAAGCGCGAGTAAGTACTCTTTCTGTAGCTCGGGCATGCCCCTGACAAGGGGAGTCTTGAACCATTTCGTGGCGAGCATGTCTTTACACACGTCGACAGCTCTGCTAAGATGTCTCTTGGCTTTCTTGTGGTCGCAGTTGTCAAAAGCTTCCTTTGCCTTAAACATAAGCATTTCGTGTAATGTGTGCAGTGTTCTGTGTTCTTCAAACTTCCAACACGCGCTGTTTCTATCGTGCCACTTGAAAAGAGGCTGGCTATTCAACACAGTGTATGCATTTCTCGCAAGTATAGTGAGCATTTCACGAAACTGGACGAGATAAGTTTCCATATTTTCTAACGAATCTTCAGACCTTTCCAAAGCTGCGGATAGTTCGATGCATTTTGCCGGTTCCATGGGGATAATGTGTTCGTACAGCATTTTTGAGGTTTCAATACGTATTAATAGTCATGTGTTCTCTATAAATGCCAAGGTGGATGAAACGTTTCAAAAGATACGTACAGAACAAGTACAGGCGAATGAGAGGTAGGAACCAGTTTACGGACCCTGCAGTTGGGATATACTATGTATAAACATAAGTCCAATATCAAAAATGCACGTGCTTTGGGGCATCGCCCTACTCTACGTACCCATCCTTTACTACACTGTTCAATTTCTCTACGCGGGCTATCGCACCAAAGTGACCCGGGTTGTGGACCCGGATGTGTACAGAGTGCACCAGATTTTTATTCCCTTCGGACCCATGCCACCCAAGTGGGGGGAATGCTCCCGGACATGGGACGTCTTTCAAGTCACACGCTGGAACAAAGAAATGTGCCAAAGCGTAGTCATGGAAGCCATGCCCAACCGCAGAGAACTCCTCGACTATCAAGGTGTCATGTTCACCGACGTATGCAGGGCAGCGATCATGTACGTACATGGTGGCATTTACGCGGACATGGACATATGTGCTAAACCAGAAATCACCTTTCCCGAGTGTGAAGCCTGTTTCTTTCAAACGTCTGTTGGGGTCAGCAATGATCTTATGATCGCGCAAGAAAAACATCCCGTATTTCTGAACGTCCTGCAGCAGTACGCAGACCACGACTGGGTTAATTCCTGGTTCTACCTACCCTATATACGAGAGATGTACTCCACAGGACCTGTCCGGTTTACGATTGCCACTCAGGGGTATCCAAATACAAAGGTGCTGTCTTACGACAATATATCCATACATCACATACATGGGAACTCGTGGCATAGTTGGGACGCTGTCTTCTTCGTGCACCCTTGGGTGTTGCTCATTATTCCTATAGCATACTGCATACGCCGAAAGAAGAAAGATGTGATACTAGGTAAAGATATATAAGTGGATACTTTTATCTATAATGCTAAGGCTGGATATCGAAGAGAGACAACCATTAATGGAAAAAAAACCACATACCTGGTGCAATACAAACTGGTACCGGGTTTCATGGGCTGGTCTACTCACATACGTCTTCATTACGTGTCTCAATTACGCCATAGGGTACGCTATACATCGTCATTTCGACTGGTCGGAGCAACACAGCGGTGTGCGTATTTTCGGAGACTTGGTCACTGTAGGATGGTTTGCCGTAGGCTTCGTATCGCTCCCGTGGCATCGGTGGGAGGATCACTTGGGCGCTTTTCAGTTTATTATGTGGTGGTTAGGTACCATCATCACGTTCTTCGTGTACGGATACATGGGTCAATTCGAACTTTTCCAGACCAGCCTTGCCTCGGAACATACCCCAAGCCAAAGAAACGTATATGTAGTCGTGTTCTCGACCATCGGGGCGATCATCATATACTGGCTAGCAAAACTGTGCACCTGCAACAAAGCTATGTGTAACCCCACCTTTGACAGCAAGATTACTTTCCTCCGCATGTTATTGCTCATTACCGTTCTGTTCGCGCTGTCCTACATCGTGTGTTCGGCAGAGGATAGCTGCACATACCATCTGCATCACTGGTGGTTTGGGTTTGTTCTCATCTTACTCTCCACAACGAGCCTCGACAACTGGTTTGATTATTTCCTTCAAGGAATATTCTGGACATTTCTATTAGAGTCTCTCGTGAAATACGAAGTCACCTTTGGTGAATTTTTCATCTAAACCCCAAATGTAAATATATATAAGCACAGGCGGTACTCAATAATGTCATACTTTGTTGCCTACGGTCTGTTCCTCACTGCTGCTGCCGTTGCCGTACAGAGTGAAGCTGGGTTGGACGAATGGATCTCGCTGGTGACCAACGGCGCCATGTGTGTCACAGCACTTTACGCGTTCAAAAAAGAACGCATGGATCTCACAACCATTGCTCTATTTGCTCTGTGCACCAGTATCGTATGGCACTCGTCTGGAAAGTACAAAGAAATCGACGGCTTTGTCTCCAGATACCTGGCATACTACGCCTTTGGTACGACAGCCTTCCGACCCGAAATCATCGGACCCGCCATGATTTTCATCACACTACTCTTTACATACGAAGCACAGTTTGACGAAATGTATGCGTTCATACCACTACTGGTGCTTCTCGTGGTGTACAAATACAAAAGCATCACGAGGAGGTTTGTTGGAGCTCTCGTCGTAGGAGTCTGTGCGATTCTGTGCTACAGGAATGCGCGATGGCACCATATGTGGCATGTGCTGGGAGCCATCACAGTGGCACTGACCATCGAACCTCTACAAAGGCAACCCCGCTTTTACGTCAAAAATACCCCCACAAAATCCCCCTTGTCTTCTCTGTCTGTGTACTCGCGTCACACGTGATAGTCCCTGTCTGCGTGGCTACAGTGGTTGTTGTAACGGGCTCCAAACCCAATTGTAACAGTGTTGCATAAAAATCATTGTCCATCACGTACAGAGGGAAATCCATTTTCAAATCAGTCACTGTATATATACTGCTCGCTGCTCTAAAAATGCAAAAGCGGAAGCGATCGGACAGCGTAGTTAGGCATGCTAAACGGTTCAAAAACAGGTTTGGGAAGCTCGACAAGAGACTGGCACAGTTAGAGAGTCTTATAGGCATGGAAGAGGTAAAGAAAAATGTCATGGGTCAACTCAAATTCCTCCTTTGCAATGACGGCGCCACAGATGATCATTTCTTGCACACGTGCATTACGGGTCCTCCAGGGTGTGGAAAGACGAGCTTAGCCAAAGTACTATACAACCTGTGGTCCAGCTTAAAGGTGTTCAGTGACGGCGCAGGGTTCAGCATCCTGCACAGATCTGATCTCGTTGCACCTTACATGGGTCAGACTGCTGGGAGAACAAAGAAAGCACTGCACCGCCATAAAGGGGGGTGCATATTCATAGATGAATTCTATACACTGTCGAACTCAGACTCGGACTCGTATGGCGCAGAAGCGCTAGGTGAGTTAAATACCTTTATGAGCGAGAACAGTGATACGGTGGTAATTGTCGCTGGCTATAAAGATGAAGTAGACAAAGTGTTTGAAGTACAGCCCGGGCTAAGAAGACGCTTTGCCTGGAATTTTGATATACCGAAATACACCTCGGAGCATATGTTTGACATTTTCAAGCTGCAGCTGAAGAAACATGGATGGAAGGTAGAAGACAAAGCAAAGGGACTGTTCAATTCGAAACAATTCAAGTTTGCAGGGGGAGACACGATGAATATAGCGCTGAAAAGTAAAATACAGTATTCGGAAAGGCACTGGATGACGGGGGGCGACAAGATGCTACTGTACGACGACGTGCGGAAAGCGATAGAATTACACTTTACAAAGGAAGATAAAATTGAACATATGTATCTTTAGAACAAACAATTAGAAGATAATCCACCGTGAGTTACGGGCAACCAATGATCTACGATTTCTTTTGCAATAGGCGTAAGGTCATGACAGGGGAGGTTCAGCTGTGATAAGAACTGTTTCATAAGCGTAATTTCGCACCCGTCCAACTGCACCCACTGCATGTACTTGAGCATCAAATCCTCCACAGACCTCACTCCAGCTTTCACAAAGGCTTCCTCACACGCTGTACCCACCCATTTGACATTCTGTATAGGTGTCAAGTATTTGGGGTACATGTATAACCCATGGATTGGCACGGTGTCCAAAATCTCTTTGAGACCGAGCGCATCTTTCAAAGCAGTATGAGTGGGGCGAAACACTTTGCCAGTGACCTGACCGTACAAGTCAGGCAGGCGGTACGAGAGACTCTGCACAGCAGTCCGGAGGAAGAGTAACGAGTCGTAAAAGTACCAGCAAGGCATGCGGACATTATGGCGTTTACACTCGTGCTCCAATACAGGCTTGTCCGATTTGAAACAATTGTGTGAGATAATAATAGCCTGTGGACCCACCCAGCGCACGAAACGGGCAAATCCCTCCACAAATGACACTGCCTGTTTCCCCTGCAAGTATGCGTCGGTCACCTCCACACACCCTGCATGGGTCGCTCGGTTCGTATCTACGGTAATATAGACCTCAAAAGTTGACCCATCGGGTTTCACAGCACCAATGTGCCAGATATTACAGTCGTGGGCTCCGTTCTTAATGTCACCCAGAAATTCATAGTCTGTGATGACATGATTAAAGGGGGTGAGAGGCAAAGCCATAGTTTAATGAAATATATATTTTTTAAATACACCGTTATAACCTGTAACCTTTAAGATATGGTTTACATTGTCTCCAACTTCCCGCCTTCCGCCCTGTTTCCGTTAGGTCATAATTAAACATTCTGGCAGGCAAAATGTCATTACATGAACTTTCTGTCGTCCAGCACCACCGCAAAACGTGTAATTGGACTATATAACCCCTTATTTTAGGCGTCTGGCTTTCATACTCACAATGTACCTTGTCATAGTTAAAGCCTTCGTCAGAATTAGAGCCCTGAAGATTGTAAGAGCCCTCCTGCACATATAGACAAGAATCTTTTATCGAACGGTCGATGTTCGGGTAGTAGAAAGTAAACCCATAGCCACTATTAGTTCCCCAACTATAAGGGCTGTTATCCATTTTTTTATCTGTCCTACTTACTGGACAATTTGTACAGATCCCCTGACCTGACTGTGTTTGATATTTCCCTGTTCCGCATTTTTTACAGCTAGACTCTCCAGAACCAGAGTAGTACCCTGCACTGCAAGAGCTACAGGCGGTTGCACCGCTTCCAGACTTTTTACCACCAGCACAAGACGAGCACGATGTCTGTCCACCCGACACCTGGTACTTACCACCAGCACAAGACGAGCACGCTGTCTTCCCAGTGGAACTCTGGTACTTACCACTAGAACAGCCTTTACAGCTTGACTGCCCACCAGCGTCTTGGTACCTGCCCGTTTGGCACGCTTTACACTGAGACTCGCTGGTTGACCCCACTGTATCCAGATATTTACCCGAACCACATAGAGCGCATGCTTCTGTGCCCGTGGACACTGCGTATCTCCCTGTAGCACATTTGTCACAGTCTGTCTGTTCCATATTAGCCTGTCCCCAGCCTGCTGGGCAGTCGTCACAGTTGTTTACAGAACTGCCTGTCCCTACTCCAGGTTCCTGGTATTTGCCTGTGGGACACCGTGTACACTCCCCTGCGCCTACCCCTGATGCATACTTTCCAATCTCACACATTGAGCATGTGATAGCACCTGCTTTCGCGAATTGACCCGGGTCACACCTGCTGCACGATGTGGGCGAATCTTGGATTTGACCTGCGACACATGCGCCACATTCCGATGCACCCGAGTCTGAAAATTGACCCACAGGGCAGTTCGTACACGCTGCAGAACAAGGTGTCAGTTTACTGGAGTATTTCCCCGAAGGGCATGATTTTGCTTGCCCATCCACCAAATAAAATCCCTCGCAAAAGCACATCTCGTGTGGTGAATCAATAAGTCCTGCCGTAAAATCGTATATATTATACACCATGTCATTAGGGTCGCCCGTCAGGGTTAATAAGGACTTTTCCTTTTTAATACACTGGCAGGTTTTATCGCGGTCAGAAAACTGGAAGTGGCGATATTTATATGGGTCACAGTGCACCTTACAACCTTCGGCGGTGTCGGAGGGGTAAAGCTCGCTGTTAAATAGTTCATCTTTGATAGCCATACGCTGGTATTGTAAATCGGATTCCTTAATCCCAATTCTACGCTGCATGCCCGCCTGGAGAATGTACTGGGGTCCACCTGTCGTTCTAAAGTCACCACACTCGGCAATGGTGGGTTCGTCTCCATCTTTCTTTAAGTAAGTAGCAGACGCATAACAGGTGAATGTTAACCCGTTCGCGCTACCCCTACACACTTCCATCCCCTGTGAAGTAGCATTCTGCGCACACGCATGAACGTCCGCACGTGGGTCAGTGATACTCACAGTATATAGTTCCTTTTCACCTGTTGCACAATATCTCCCCTTAGTCGTAGTTAATGGCTGGTGTACAAATATAAGAGAGCTGTCTGTCGTGGGTTCAAAATTATGTTGGTAGCGGGTGTATCTGTCAGATAGAGACAACGCCCCACTATTTCCACACGGATTAGAACCCAACTGTATTTCGTTATCTTCACATATACATTGTCGGTAATTTTCGTTGTATAAAAACCCTCTGTAATCCGCACACCTGTCTCGGCAAGCCCGGATATTTGGAAGCACGCCAACAACTCTATCTCCCTTTATCCCCGAAGGAGCACCAGCACATTCACCTTCGAACTTGTACTCGAACCCTGCACAGTCGCTAGAAATCCTGCATTTATCGTCTGTATCCCCGTCCACACCAGCCGTAGTGTAAGAATAACTATCGCAGTGGTCTGTAGTTTCGCATGTGTTTTTACACATTTCATCTGTGACGACAAAGGCGTCTTTTACAAGCCACTCGCCGGGAACACAGATGTCATACCCACTGGCAGTGCTTCCTTTACACCCAGGCGGTACAGCATCGTTGTTTGCATTAAGATCGTGCCAGACAAGATAGTTTTTAGTGGGAAAATTGGTACGTATAAACGCTCCACAATTATCATATGAACATCCACAGTATTCCTCACCTGTGCCAGAATGTGTGCCAATACTGAACATCGCAACGCCGTCGTTTCTGCATCTGTTTGAACATTCGGTCCTAATATCTTCATCGTACAATGGGTCTGCCGTGTCTGTTAATTTTTTCGCATAGCCCTGGGTCACTATTGTTCCTGTTGTAGGTGCCCTATTATTCATACAATAATGGTTATCTTTGTCAGACATATAGTGGTACGGAACTGATCTTGAGTTTGAGTCGCGCTGGTAACAAACAAGCCCGCTCCCACAGTCTATATCGGAATCACAATCCATCTCGCACCTTTCAATTTTATTAGCTGGAGTGTGCCCCATATCTTTCAACTCAATATCGTCTAATAATTTTGGGTCATAACAGTAGTCGTTGTCCGCCACTGGGTTCCCTTCACATTGATCACTTGGACCAGGGTCGCCCGAGCCCCGTTGCCAACATTCCAAATGTCCGATACAATTAGAGTTACTGTCGCAGTCGCCCTCGCACCGGACAAGAGATGTTCTTCCATTTACCCCCGTTACATAAGGTAGTTTCGCCCGTGGGGGTATACCAATTTTTGTTGTCATATGCGAATCACAGATACCGTTGACGATCGACCTCTGGAACCCCATCTCAACATACGCTTCTTCTAACGCACCAATGGGACAGTTGCAGGGGTCTCCCACAATGTCGTCGCCAAGGGCAATGTACGAATTCACATTACAGGGCGCCGGGTTCACTGCAGGGTTCTTCTGCACATTCATCAGTGTACCTACGCCGGTGCTCGAGATCTGGAAAGCATGTGTTGTTTCTGTACCGGCAATCTGTTGATTTCCACTAGAATAACACGTGCATGTTTTTTCGTCTGGGATGGGTTTTGGGACCCTTGCATAAAGATGGTAACCGATCTGGGCTGGGTGCCAATCGAACCCGAGAGCGACACAATCGTCTTGGTTTAGTGGCGTCGCAAAGCAGTAGCAGCGTCCGAGCCATTCTCCGGCACCCGAACTCTGTACCATCCACAATGTAACATCATCACCGTCGTGTGTACCCCAGAAACCCATATCTTGACCTACCGCAACACTTCCAACAATATTAGCACCGTCTGTGTTCATACAGGCATCGTGACAAGCTCGCCTTTTTCCCACTGTGTCTGTGCCAGGATTGTCAGCATCTTTTTCGTACGGTCGAACGATATGAACCCCTGTCGAAAACTTGGCACAATAGCCTACACCCACTTCCGTAAAATCTGACGTTATGTACTCGTCACTTATAGAATAGCGTGTCCAACTGCTGCTGATTTGGGCAGTGCAGCTTGTTGCATGTGGAGTACCATATTCACACCAACACACACTCCCTGTATTCGCTCCGTACAAAAACCCAACCAGATCGGCTTCATACCTGCATTTGTCGTAACAGTCCCCCGTCGAAGCGACCACGCCCATGGATTTGTGCCGACAACCCTTAGATCGACATATATGACCTGTAGTTGCACCCGCAGCTTCCGACTCCCCAATAGCGTGAGTGGAGCCCGTGTTGGTATTAAAGTAGGCTTCACGATTTGAATTTAGAAAGCAACCGGGTGCATAAGCGGTCCAGGAGTCCGACGACTTCCAGCTCGCGACTCCGTCTAA
>TARA_B110000858_G_scaffold114795_1_pt1 | contig 24083 bp, 14 predicted proteins | sample TARA_B110000858 | Tara Oceans TARA_B110000858 (sample SAMEA4398247) | marine metagenome | biome: Polar Biome; feature: [SRF] surface water layer (ENVO:00010504); material: water (ENVO:00002006), including particulate matter (ENVO:01000060) such as... | depth 5 m | reverse complement strand
CCCCAGAGGTGATTGTGCCCAATTCAGCATCATGTTCTGCAATAGCAGTGCTGACTGTGCTTGCTGTCGTACCCATAGCAACAGAGGTGATTGTACCCAATTCAGCATCATGTTCTGCAATTGCTCCGCTAACTGTGCTTGCTGTCGTACCCATAGCACCTGATGTAATTGTGCCCAACTCGGCATCATGTTCATTGATTGCGTCAATGAGTGTGCTGCTAGTTGTGGTGATACCAAAAATACTAAATGAAGAACCTGCTGGTCGGGGACCAATTGCTGAATCAAGGTAGTTCAGGTCAGAGTCTAGTTGCATTCTTCCATCATTTAGTTTATCTACTAATAGTTGGAAAGTGTCTATTGTTTGATAAACAGGTTGTGCTTTTGGATCCCATTCGATTGTCATTTTATTTTCCTGCTATCCCTTTGATTAGTGCTTTGAGTTCTTCGATCTCTGTCTTTAGAGTTGAGACCTCATCCTGCATTTTATTTTTATCTTCTTTTTCTTTAACCGAGACATGCTTGCGAATACGCGCAGTTTGTATCTCTTGCTCGTTTGTATTTATAACAGTTCCAGTTTGTATATTCTTATACCAACCAGACATGCCAGAAACTTTGACGTAACCATCACCCATTATGTTAGGGCGATGGCGCGGATGGATTCCATCACAGGCGACTGACAAGTGTTTGTTGTCTTAAAGACGACCTTCAACTGGAAAGATATAAAGTCGGGCAGAGATCCTTCTGTGCCGCCGATCAGATATCTATACTCTGCGAACGTCATATCGTCTTCATTATCGACCCACACAGACTTAGGTGGTGTGTTTGCCCTTGTAGCGATAGTCCAGTCTGATTTGTATAAGTCTGTATCAGTGTCAGCACCCGTGCGGTAGTATAAGTCAAAGTCTGCTGCTGGTGGGACATACATGTCGATAAGGACACGCAGACCACCTGATGGTAGACTCAACTGTACGATCTTCGTTATATGCTTGGACAGAGAAGTACCTGCCACTTTGTGCGTTTCTGGCATAAAGGAAATTGGTTTATTCTGGGTGGTTGTCGCAGGATCACTCGCACCAAGAACTTGGTTATCGATCACATTGTTCGTGACGTTCATACTGATCGCCTGAGTGTCGATGAGAGGAGACACATCAGAAATATATCCCTGCGCTTTTGCCTGCGACATGGTCAGTCCAGTTATAGGGTTGGTGCCACCAAAGTTGGATGTCTGGTCACTGAAGAATGCAGCACCAACAACAACGGAAGGAGAAGAATCGCCTTGAGTTGCAATTTCAGTAAACTCTTGTAGTTCATTAGCAATGTATCTTGGCGTTTTAAAGTAGTGCGACTGGCCATTGCTTATACGAAATGGTGCATCGTCTATATTGAACCTTGTATCAGTTTCATTAGATTGTGATATTTTGGAATGACTCATTCCGCTTACGAAAGAAGAATTATATCGAATACCACAATCCTCAAACTGCATGTCTTGAAAGTTCAATATTGCTCGGTCAACTGGGAATCCACGGTTGGTTTGTAGCAGACTTGAACCGAAGTTGCCTTTGGTTGTGAAATGCGATTCACCACCAGCAGAGTCTGCGAGTTTCACATAGTATCCATTTGCAGTTGGGTCTGATACGACGTTTGTTGCATTTTGAATAAGAGTAGAAGGTGCACCACGGTAATTTCCAACAGGGAGTCCTTCCATTTCCACTGAGTCGCCCCAACCCAGACCGTGTCCAATGTGCATGACTCTGAAGTGCGTATCCCTTGCTGGATCTACAGACAAACTCTTTGGAATGTTATGGTAGTGCTTCTCAAGTGGGTTGTTGTAGAAGTTTACACCACCTTGTGCTTTGAACTTTGCGGTGTAGATACGGAATGCCAAATCTTGGTTTTGCTTTGGTGTCCACGTAGAACCATTCTGCGAGAGGAACAAAGAACCCATGTGTGGTTGCTTGTTGACGCGCCTGGAACTAGAACCCAGTACTAAGTCATATGTAGAAGCAACGTATGCCTCATAGTAGTCCGACTCAGAAAGAAGAACGATTGCATATTCCTCGCCAGCGCGGAGATATACTGGTTCTTTGAACTTCATTTTACAAGGGCGCGCAAGCACTTTAGCGCGGTTGTTGAGGTTATAACCTGTGGAGTATGTTGCATCATATGCAGAGTCTGCGCTCATGTATACACGATGCTGTTCGCTTAGGACTCCGCTGTCAGGTATACCATTAGACATGCCCCTGATCTGAAGTTGCAATGGTACAGCAAGGTCAGTCCCAGGACGTCCACCATTACCAGTCCGTGCTGCTCTATGTAAGAACACATCAACCTCTGTGACAAACACACCTGCAACTCCCTCAGAAGCATCGATAGTGAACGATTGTGCCAGAGGGTCGAACCAACGGGTGGTAGTTGTGTTCACCACCTGCGTACCGATAAGTGAGGTTGTACTACCTGGACCAAACTCATTATCAAATGTTCTGGTGCGAGTGGTCTGCATTGTTCGTTGCTTCAACCTAATCTGGCCAGCAGCAGTGTATGTTGACTTCGCCAGAGATAGACATGCCTCTTCATCATTGACAGATACATCAAGAAGTTTAACAGTCTTTGTACCGCAGCGGAATTTCCATCCAGTTTGGTTCAATGTGGTTACAGACTTTGCACCATATTGTTGGGCAAGTCTACGGTTTTTATCTTGCCATTGAGTCCACTCTTGTACTGAATTATACTGCGAAGAAAGAGGGATAGCAACTGGTGCATTATTCGGAACCCACATCTCAAAGTGCAACTCGCCGTTAGCATCAGTGATCAGGACAGTTTCAGAGACATTGCTTTGCCCTGGATATCCAGAGATGTTCACGTTTGACGGAGCAAGTGCTCGCCTGTGCACATTATTAGCGATGTCAACTTTCCAAGTGCCTTTGGTGCGAGACTTTACCCACTGTGCCATCTGGATACCATCCATGAAGCACCAGTAGCGAGTGTTAGGTCGGAGACCTTCTGCTGATGCAAACACGCGTCTTTGACGCATGAAAGGAACAGCAAGAATTTCGACTGTCCTATCATCAATTTGTCTAGTAACTGATTCGTCACTAATCAATGCTCTTCGAACGTTTTGAGTAACCCTGAACGTACTGGTTGTCCTTTGCGAAAGTGTTTGCTGAAATCGTTGTGGTGGCCATCTACCTGTAAATATCCATGGTCCAGTCCATAAAGTCCTGACAGTACTTCGAGAAAACGTTGACGTGCGTGGAATCAATGGGGTGTTGAGTTGGCGAGTTATAGTTTGCGCGTTCGTTTGCTTATCAGGCAGGCGACGATTATCAAACCATGTGTCTCTTGCTGGGTTCAATCGAAGTATGCCTTCACCCTGAAATACATTGAATGGGTTGACGTTGTAGTATCCATGCTCTTCATAGTCAGCATTTGCACTGCCCTTCCATGAGATCATTTCTTGCTTCATGCTAGGATCAAGCACACTAACATGGTCAAGCATTATGTTGTCGCCTTTCAAGACCAGGTTTCCGAGAGTGGCAGATGTGCCTCGGGCAGCAGGAACTATTCTCGCTGAAGGTTGTGACTCCAGATCATGTATAAAACTAATTTGTTCAGTTGCCAGTCTGGCATGTATTGTAGAGTTCTCTTCATCAAGGGATTGTGTTGCGAATGATTCGTCATCGATGAATTCGTTACGTGCGAAGGATGCAGTATATAGCATACCCTTCGTGAAGTCGTCTACAAAGAAACCAGTCTTTGAACGAAGAGTCCCGTCAGATGTCAACTCTACTAGATTACTTGCTTCGTTTTCCAGTGCGCTAAGAGAAATGGTCTCTTCTATCTGAGAGATTCTGTCGGTTATATCGTTGATGTCAGACATCTTATAACCACGATACCTTCGACGGGAGAATAATATATCTTCAACGCCTTTAGTGTTACCGTTCATAAATACATCAAACAATACCATCTGGTCTTGCTTGGTTCCTGGAGGTACTGGTTGCTGCGCCTCTTCGCCTTTATTTACAGTTACAATTGCCTGCAGGTCTTCTCCGTACCCCAAGACCACGTGGTCGATACGATTGTTGTAATATTCTACATTAAAGTTTATGATGCCCCCGTCTATTGGCATCTCAAATCGTTGCGATGTGGTCATCTCATCAGCATATACATCCAACTTTGGACGGAAGTCTATCACATTGTGCAGGACATACTCATTACCGCTTGTTGGGGATACATATGTTGGGATGTCTTCATAACCGAAGGTTGGATTATTAGCAGTTGCATCACCTACTAGGACAGTGTCGTATGAGTTGACGCTAAAGAAGTCGCCTGATGTTCCATGCTCGAAATAACGAATTCGACAGACCAGAGTTGTCACAGCATCTTCGATACCGTCAGGAATAAGTGTGATTCTACCATAGTAGTTGTCACGCTGGCCACCATCAAACGCTAACTCGTTTACATAGTCTATTGTTCCACTAGCAGAGTCAAGAGCAGAAATCAATTCAACTCCATCGTAGTCATCAAGACGGTTGGACAGGAATACATCACCAGCGGAGTCGCCTGCGGATGTCCTGGTGCAAGTGAACGTTCCTTCTTTGAATGTCTTGGTACGTGCAACTGGAGCGTTCTTCTGTACTTGATGATAGATGTACATGTTCTGCGTGTCGTTGACTTGATCGCGACTCGTAGTTATTGTAGCGATCTGATTATTACCAGAAACATTTGGGGCGATATCTATGTCACCGACGCCGATAGGGTCTACTGTATTTTTGCTGTCGTTTATAAATAACCACTCACCTTTGGCAATTAAGTCTTCCTGCGCATTACTAGAGATGGTCATCACGCCATTGACGGCGGCATTGGCATTATACGGTATTTCTGCCACTGTCAAACGTTGAACAGTGAGTTCAGTTGGTGTCACAGACTTAACACGATTACCTGGAATTGGAAACAGGGAGGTGTTCAGATTCGGTTCTTCAATGTAGAGATTCGAATCTTCAAGTACTGGAAATGCGCCCATTCCAGTTTGATTGTGCGCGGTGATTTTCCTTACATCCCTAAAGTTTCCTGCGCCAATCATTTCTGTTGCATATAGGTACATGCGGTATGTATCAGAGTCACTACTGTTGCGGTTGACAATACTCTTCAAGCGAGTATTACCGATGACATCGCCATTATTGTTCATCAAAGAAAGTTTCTTCTGTCGTGACAATGCAGTTATAGTATCACCAAAGTTTCCGATGGCACTATCTTTAAGTGTTTGCGTTGTGCCATTGAATGAGACATAGTTTCTATATTCAGTCTTCATACTCAGTGCAGACTCAGACTCAACCGATATCGGTTTTGGCGACCTATACTCTACAGGGACATTGTGTGTCAAATAGTATCCGTCAAGGAATGCTTCTGGTACCACGCCTTGATCAGCAGCAGGTATCTCATAGATCATCTCACCAGCAGAGTCACCGGTAATGATGACGTCACCATTACGGAACTGTAGATCAAAGGGGTTGACAATAAAGTTGCCGTTGGTAGCAGCGTGGCGTTCTGCCATACGCTTTTCTACTTGGTTATAGTTTTTAGTCCCTGATTTTATCTGTACGATCTTTGAATTGCGTACACTAGCGAACGTGACAAAGTCTTCATCGTCTGCTATATTATCTTGGGTAGTCAGAATCATGCGTATACGGTAACGATCTGCTCCAGGACTCGAAAGGTTTGGTCGCGAACCCTGATTGTCATATAATGAATCAGTATCAGCAGTTGTTATAATGTCTTGTACGACTTGAAACCCAACTTCAGTATCGATTGTATCCGAATATTTGCTGATTGCGAGCAACTGTTTGGGAGCAAGTACGAAGTGACCCTGTGTGTAGAACTCTGCACTTTGTATCGAGAACAGGACGCCTTTGCCCGTGGACTCTTGCGCATCGGTGTTTTGCTTCGTGTATACACTAAGCGCAGGAAGACCACTGCCATCGATGCATGTTAATGCTACGTTTTCTGAGAATGTTAATGGTGTGGTCTGTACATCGGTAGAAGAATTCTCATCTTGGTTTGATGATAAGTATCGACCATACAGGGTTGGTTTCTCAGTACCGACTGCATCAAGAGCGTGGGTGATCTTAAATACAAGACCGTCTGTCCCAGTTTCGACTGCGCCCTGGAAGGTTGCACCGATAAAACTCGCAACATTTATTCCTGCTGAAAGGTTTAACGAATCGACGATAACATAGTCTGTGATATCACAACCAGCACCAGAAGACTTCGGGGAGACAGCAGCACCATCCATGAAGAGGTTGTTGCCCAAACGAGTGACCTGCTTTTGCAGGATGGTCTGTAACTGGTTCAACTCTCGTGCTTGGAGTGCCCTTCCAGAATTAAATAAGACCTTATGATAACCATCGCTATCGATGTAGTCGTCTTTATACGTTCCCGAAAAAGTTGTAGATGTAAACTGGTTGGCCATTTCTTACTTTCCTTTAGAGGTCAATTACTACCTTGATGTCTTCTGTTTGATCAGGGTCACGAGAAACTGCTGTTCTGTTATCTATGTATATAATCTCTCCACTGTACCTATCCACTTCTGATGGGCGCAAGACGGGTTGACCAGTAACAGTAATTGGGGTGCAGGTGCCGCCACCACCAGAGATTGTACAGGTGTCAGAAGAGTCGAATGGTGCGAACCCAGTTTCTCTTGTTTGGTGTACATGCATAATACCAGCACCGTCATAGAAATCTATGATTGCTTTTTGATTATTTGGTTGGGTGATTAATTGGTCGCCAGTAATGTTTTCAGAGGAAAGACTACCAGTTGTCACATACAATTTTTTGAATGCAGACAGAGTTGAACTGGTGGCAGCAGGAGTAGAAACGAAATTGTCATACTGCGCAGAATCTTTCAATGGGTTACGGACGACCCCGATTTGACGGAAGTCATTTGTTGTTTGGAAGTCGTTGTTCTCTGCACCACTCAACTGCGTGTTGAACATTATCGCAGAAGTGTTTAGGTCAAGGGTAGCATTTCCGCCCATGCCAGAGTCTGTACTGATAATTGCGCGCAGGGTTGCTCCTGTGCCCTGACCACCGCTGGCCAAGATAGCAGCATCCAAATAGTCACGACCGAATGTGAAGTTGGCATCATCAGAATCGACCTTCATAATAATATCAGTTATAATTCCACCATTCACCTTTGCAGATGCAGTAGCAGCGGTGAAGGTAGATTCGCCACCGATCCTCGCCCTGCCAGTGATGGTGATAGAAGGTGCTGTAACATAACCACTTCCTGGGTTATCGATTGCGATGCCAAGCAGTTGTCCAGGGATTGATGCTTTCTGTATGCCACGATGTTGTAATCGGGAAACAGAAAGGTCGGCGTCTGCTGGACCACTTGCTGAGTCATCAACAATCCTTTCAACTGGCATATAAGTGGATGTCAGGAACTTTCGTGATTCAGCAGCACCGATGTTATAGAGGAACTTCCAGAAATATCCGTCAGCACCTGCACTGAAAACGTCAGCACTTATACCGACAGGTTTGTACAGGGATGCGCGGGGCGTCCCACCAGTTGTCTTTCCTTGGTGTATACAAACATATACGTTGTTGTCGTCTGTTAGGACGTAAAAAGGGTGCGGAACCGCAGGAGCAGATATTACCGATCCTGGAAGCACTTCCGTATTAGAACCATAACGTGAGTCCCATGCCTGATAGAAGTTACCCGAAACCCAAGAGTAGCGTGGGACAACATAGGAAACGTCAGGGGCAATTTTCATTGACTGTATGCCTGCGCGAAACGTCAAGGCATCATCAACGCCAGAGTATGGAGTCGGCGCAGTTGTCTCAATTGGCCATTCTTCAGAGCGACCAATTGCAATGTAGTGTCTATCAGAGTCGCCTGCAGCAACTCCAATGTTCTGTGTGCGGTCGAATATACTTACCAGCATATTGCGTTTGAGTACATCTGTAATTGTTGCTGCCATACTTCGTTCCTTTACAACTTGCCTTGTTGTTTACAATTGTTTAATATAGATCTATTTATACTCTTCTCGGAAGCGTATAGAATTATTGTTCAACCCAATCAGTGCCGTCGAACAGATAAACATCACCATCCGCTTCGAGTCGAACAGGATGGCCAGCAGCATATGTGCCTGTGCGCCAAGATTCCGTTCCACCTGTGCCGTCATCATAGTACCACTTTCGATTGAGATCACGAAGACCAGTATTTGCGTCTATGTCCCATAATGTCTCTTCTGTCTTAATGCCAGCAGCGTCACCGTTGAATATTTCTTCACTCACCATGAGACCGTCCTTGTAGTATTCCTGTTTAATACGGAAACCGCTGGTGTTATAATATATCTTGCGCGTGATAGGCGAGGTAAAACTCGGTGTTTGCGCTGACTGGTAAAAATGACGCTCGGTAATTAAACCATTCGCATAAATATCTTGGTGCGCGATTGCGAATATATTGAAGACGTTTGCTACTTCGCCTTTGTGAACCGTCGAAGATGAACCTGATGCTGTTGCTGTATCTGTTACTATTGCCTCGGTGCTTGCTGTACCTCCTGCATTCCACAACTTGTAGGTCCAAGAGAAATTGGCAGGTTTTTCCGACAGCACATCAATAGAATTATTTGACGTTGTGACAACTAATGCGTTGCTGATTCTTCCTTTCAATCCACTGTGCTCTACCGCACGGGCGGTGTATGTACCAGCGTCTCCTACAGAAACAGTAGTTCCGCTTATCGAAAGGGCACTACCGATTGGAACATTGTCTTTGAAGATCTCGTATCCTTTTGTTTCGTAGTGGTTTTCTCCAGGAATAAGTTCAATCGAACCACCTTCTATCCGCAGATATGGGGAGTCTGGTAATCTAACAACCGAGACAAACAGGTCAGTTTGTCTTTGGTGTATAAGGTCGCCAGAATCAGGTTCAGCACCTGTGCCATCTGGGAATTTAGTAGCACTCATCCAATTGGGTTGTGTGCCAGTTCCCCTCAAGGCAGGTGGTATGAGACGAGACTCTAGGTCGGTGATGATCTTATCTTTATCAATGCCACGTGCCTTGGTGCCGAGTGCTCCTCGTGTAATTCCAGTGAAGGTAGTTGATGTTGTGCCTGTATATCCTATGACTTCACCACTGGGTGATGTTATATAACCACTTGTCGGGAACCCAGCAGTACTGCTAACATTTAATGGCGAAGTGCTTGTGCTGCTTCCCACATTAGTTGTGAGTCTAGTAGACTGGCCATTTTCAATATCAAAGTTGCTTACGAAAGCAACCTTGGTTCCATCTGGACTACCCTTTCCGTCGTAGTCCCATGGTTCCGACTGGTCGCCTTGAGTGTTTCCATTAGCATCGAGTATAGGATATATGAGGCGTGTACGAGCAGCGGGAACTTCTTTCATACCACCTGATCTGAGGTCAAGAATTCTACCGTCAGTAAAAATCCACCGACCGCTTATGCCGCATGCGCCTGGATCTGACACACGAGAGTTTGAAAGTCGTTCCAGGTTACTTGGCCACGGTTCGTCCCACTTACGACCTGCCAATTGCTGGTTGCCGATCAGATGCCACATACCATCGCCAGACCAGCACTGATGGCCATCACCCAAGAAAGTTGTCGCCTTGCGAATGTTACCACCATCAAGGTCAGACCAACTACGACTTTGTCCGAATGGTGCAGTAGTCTCGTTCTCTCCTGCTGTTTTATTTCTCATCATAACAACAGGTCGGTTGACGTTGGGGTTGGGCAGTGGTCGCTTGCCAGATCCATCACCCAACTGACTCGGGATATTAACAGTTCCGTCATTTTCAAGTCGGACTGTTCTATATTCGCTGGGCAGTATCGGGTTGTGAACATTGATATCGTCGTAATCACGGAAACGCATTACACCATAAAGGTGTGAATCGTTTGCGCTGGTTTCACCCAAATTCTCTATACCATAACCGATAGTTTCTATAGTGTCGGTCGCGACAGTGTATCGTTTAACTGCAATACCTGAATTGGATGATGTGTCATACTTCTGGCCACCTGTGGAGGTGTATTCGATGAAGAATAATGTGTTGTCGGTCTTGCCCCAGCGAGGATCGGCACCAAAAGCAACAAATTGGTCGGAGTCATTGGCCAAGTCTAGTAATCGTACTTGTCTTCCTCCACCACCCGAACCATTGGTCCATCTATCAGCAAGCAGGTACTGGCCATCGTGACTCCAAGACTGAGTATTGTGATAGTTGTGGTAGTCTCTCATGGTTGGGTTGTTGGTCATCCTCCACATGGGTGATGCAATAGCGGTGTCGGGGTCAATGAATTCAGACCTGCTCAGCAACCCAGAAACAGTCAGGGTAGCAGTGATATCAATGGTGGGATCTGTTGACACTACGGTGCCGCTGGCAGTGTGGGATTCGTCTGGTTGACCTCCCCCACTTCCGTCTCCCCCTGTAAATGGGTCATTGTACCCGTATATCGGAACATTTTCAATTGGGTGTACATAATCGTAGTGCCAAACATCTTCGTCTATCAGGTTGATGGTGTTAGACATATCAGCATATGTATCATCCATTGTGCGGGCGTTAATGTCATCTGCGTCTGCCATATTCTCGTACTGAGTATGCCAGTTTGCCACCGTTTGTGGTTTGGATTGATCGTTAATACGACTCAGTACTTTGTAACCTTTCCTTCCTGGACCAATCTCCGCATAGGAAGATGTATGTAAACCAAGGTTGTTTTGCGCTTGCATCACCCTTGCTGTTGCTTCTAACAGTATAGGTGGTGGCGGTTGTATGATTGCAGCAGGCATTGCACCCAAACCAGAACTAATCTGCCAGAACGTTCTGATATCTTGGTTTATGAATGAAGACAATGACTGCAATTCTACTTGGCCAGAAAGGAACATACCTGCTGGGTGAACGAAACTTCTATATGCTTCTCGCCATAAACTGACAGACAGAGGTGTAGAAATCAAGAGTCCGTATAATTGATAGAATCCATTGTCGGTGATACGCTTGTCCGTTGCATCAGAACCAATTGCCGTGCCAGATCGACGGTTTGTTTGTATTCGTAGAACAACCCCATTTGGCAAGACGCCTGATTGTGTATTAACCGTGGTGTCTGTGTGAGCGAGAAGAACCACTTTCAGGTTTTGGAATTCTATTTCGTAGTGAGTTCCTAGTATCATCTGCACGCCATCAGCAGATACTTCAATCGTCCCGTTAGGGAAAGTATAATCGAAAACAGAATTAGATGTCGTAGATGCCCCCGTATACTCTATAATTTCTCTATCTGGTTCACCAACGATAAACATCTCATCGCGACCATAACCCACGTCGATGTCTACGCCATAGAAGATTCGGAAAAACTGCTTGATCGAAAACTCGGTGCCCTTTGAACGATACAAAAGACTGGAGTATTGTAGGGCAGATCTCTTGTCGTTGAACGCCTCGAAGTATGGTTTTCCCAGCAGTAGTTCATTGGATATAAGAGATAGAAACTCTTCTCTGGTTTGTACGATGTCGCGAGCGACCAGCAGTTCTTTAATATCAGATACTGGGTTCGTTGAATCTTCCAGACTCTTATAGTATGCCTCGAGGAACTTAACAAGTCTTGGATACTTATCATCGAAATGCTCGGGCAGAACATTCCTTACTTCGTAGCGATCTAATTTGAGATCGCGTCTATAAGTATCTGCTATAGTTTTATCGAGTGACATATACTTACCTTGTAGATACTATTATTGCTTGCGTAAATGAATATTCAGTGTCATGCTTGATTATGTTGTTTCTCAAAGACCCAACAACAGATTGGTTCGCAGGAACAGCGAATATCTTTATATCAGTTTTACTTCCCGGAACAGATTCAATATTCACCGACTCAATGGTGACATTTCCTGTCACTGTATTATAAAACCCTACAGCGTCATTGAGGATTTCGCCAGTATCTACCACATACATCTCAAGGGTGGTGCTTGGTCTAAGTTCAAACTCTCCCACGTCAGTTATATATCTTTGGTCGAGTTTATTTCTTATCGCGACGGTCTGGCCACCAACCGAGAACGGAGAAGTGTAGACTGTCTTGACTTCCATTACTTCAGGGTCACGAATTGCAACAGGGAAGTCCACTATATAGTTGCGGATTGTACCAGTCTGCGGTGTGACGTCTCTGCTTAAAATTATATTTGCTCGAGATGAAAGCACAGATGTGTCTGTGGCATCAACCTCTGTGAGCAGGTTTGACTGTCGAAATACCTGAGAGAACTTTCCTGTGTTGGCAGCAAAGTAATCTACAATGGACTGTTCAACTTTATATCGTACATTTGCAGGACTTAATCCTGTCAACGATGGATTGAACTGGTAGAATATCTCAGTGGATACATATGTTGCAACTGGATCAGTGAACGTCAAACTAAAGGAAGCGATCTGGAACTGGTCTGCGAGGGAAAGTATACCTTGGCGAGTGTTAACCTGTGTGGTGGAATTCAGTCCCTCTTTCCAAACTATCGAAGTGAACACAGTGCCGTAGTCTGGTTCAGGGTTATCTTCGCCGCCCCAAGATTGAATATCATCGATGAAAGATGAATACTTCTTCAGTATCAGCGTGGAGTAGTCGTCTGCTGTCACCATCCTGTTTTGTGCAGCGAACTGGAACGGTGCATTTTTACGAATAGACTCAATACCTTCCTTGTCTCCACCACCTGCTGACTTCGCAGTCGGGTTCACATTGACGTCATTGGTATCGATAGTAACAGTACCATTACCCACGACATTTGCAAGATTTATGTTTATAATGGGAGACATTATTGATATACCATTGGCGGTGGCACCAGCGGTTCGAAGATAATCGACTTCAATTACGCTTCCTACGGACGGTGCGAGACCAAGCGAGGTGCCGTTGCCGAACGATAATTCATAGTATGCGTTCGGGGATTCGCGGAGAACATACAACCTCGATGTTGAACTAACCGTGGAGGCATCAAGGAGACTGGTATATAGAGAGAACTCTCCACCTTCTGTCACAGCGGAAGATTGGTTTTCATATACTTTTATAATTGCTGTGGATATATCGATCCCTTTATCGGGAATAACATAGACTGCGTCTGCTGCATTGCCTACTATGAATTGTAATTTTCTGTTTTCACCTTCATGTAAAATAATAGCATCATCAGGATTATCAATGGGGGAGAATGTGAATATGTTGTTCTGAAGTGTAGAACTGAGTGCAACTCTGTTCGTGAACGTGTAGTCAATATTGTCTTGTTCGCCTTGACAAACAAGATCTCCAGGTTGTAGAGTTTGATTGAAGTTTATTTCTTCAATCCTATCATGGCCAGAAACATTTATCGAAACTGTTACAGGAGATTGAGTTGACTTCTTGGAGTCGGGTACATAACCCAATGACTCGGAGAGCGATATAACAGAAGGTCTCAACTGTGCAGTTACAAGGAACGATTCGTTCAATGCAAAGTTTGTCTGTAATGCATTGTAGTGTGTGTTGTATGCAAGGACGTCCAGCACACTGCTTATACCAGAACCTTCAAAGTCATAGTCGTTGAATTCCCCAGTATCTTCGAGGTACGTCTTGAGGTTTTCTTTGATCTTCTGAAAGTCGAGTTCAGTTGATTTGATTGTTGTGGTCATTATCGAAACCTATTCAAATTGATGGATGATGTAAATCCTTTGTTATTTATTTCCAGATCGATTACGATCTCAATAGTATTGTCTAGGACATTCCTCAAAGAAGAAATACCGCTATTTATAAGTTCACCTCCGCTGAGGTATTGTATCTTCACAACTGTCGCTCTTGGTTCCCACCGAGCGATTTGAATTCGTATCTGTTCAGTAATAAATGCTTCAGAGTAATCCGTGTCACTTCCAAATAAAATTGAACGAAGGTCGGCACCAAAAGAAGGTTCGAATGGTTTCTCGAGCGTGTTGGTCAATAGAATAGTTTCTACTGCCTGCAATACAGCATTGGCATCTAACTTCTTGTAGATGTCTCCGCTGTAGTTGCCGTATATATCTGGACTACCCGTTTTTGGGGCGAATGACAAGTCGATGTCAGAATAGAACTTCTTCTTCGGTGTCACCTTTGTTTCTTTCGAAAGTCCAGGGGTTATTCTTTGCAATGCCATCTTGCGCTCCGATTATCTGCTGTATCTATTTATACAGTTTCAAACCGACTATTTCAACTAGATGCCCGTGAATTCGTTGATGCTGCGCTGCTAGGTGATCTCAACCAGATCACTCCCCCCGAAAGATCTTCTGTTGAAATAAGAACAAACCTTCATCTCGAAAGTCGCTTCGAAAGATGTGGTGATCTTTGGCATAACAACGATAAACTGCTGTGACATCGTTCCGTCTGGTCGAATAGTATCATAATCCATACTCAACTGGTCGAAGAAGAACGTATCCCTTATATACAATGCAAGATCAAAGGTTGCTGTATTGTCGACCTTACCATCGCTGTTATACAGGGTATAGACAACTGCGCGACCTTGGTTCTTCAATTCATTTATAGTTGGCGTACCTGCAACGATGGACTTCTGCGTTGTTCCACCGTCTCCTTTCTTGAACGGTTCACGCCAATATGATTTCGGGTCATTGCCAGAATATTCGCGGATACCAGTGGCAGGTTTGTAGTATCCTTCGGTGACCTGTAGTCGATATGAAGAAAATTCTTTGGCAGACGCGATGCCTTCCATCAACCATGCATGCAGATACCACTGACGGGCGAGGTCTTGGCGATCACTCAACAAAGGAATTGAGTCGAGAGAACTCTTGGATCCAGGAGCACCGAGAAACTTAGACACGGTTGTAGAACGCGACAACTTGGTTGAACTTGTTATGGGCGCATTCTGCATATCAGGGTTATAAACTGGGTCTGCGACTATCTTGCGAAAAGAGTTGCCCTTGTCGCTCGGAGTGAATGTCTTTGACGATCTCTCAACGGGATTCCCAAGCAGGGTGTATCCGTATCGGGCAGTTGGTGTTGATTGCCCAGTCCTTGTGATTCCGTACTTGCCTGATGGGGCATTGTCTTTGTATTGTGGGTGCAGTCTGTTCTCGTTCAGGAGACTCGCTATACACTTTTTGGCGTCGAGTTGTTTCTCAGGTGCTTGTGTCTCTTCATTAGCACCATCCATTGTTCTCAGTTTTGCTCGAATCTCTGCGGTTGTTGGAGTCCATTTGAAGTAGTATGTGTATGACCCAAACTTAGATATTTTATCTTCAATATTATCGTCGGGATCGATTATAACTTGACGAACAGCATACGGGGAAATTTTATTCCACACTTCCCACCACGCGCGATTAGTTGAGTAGTATCCTGTGACCAGAGTACCCATGCGTTGCCGACCTTTGGAGAAGTATGTGCCAGCAGACTCAGTTGGGTTTTCAACCGTCCATTTCCATTTCATTTCATAGACTGGTTTTGCTGGATTCTCATACTCGGACTCGCCAGTGAAATCCAGTGTTGCCGATCCTGCATACGGGATTGCGGTGTTCGTACCCTGCTGTTGGCCATGCGCTAAAGCGAAATTTGCCTTTTCAGCATATGTCGCGAACAGAGACCTGTGTGACTCTGATGCATACTGAGCAAAGTTGCATGTCCATGCTTCCAGTGCCTTGCCTACGAGGTTGCCTTGGAACACAGTCTGTGAACCATTATCATCGTCTGGACCAGTGTACAGGCAACCAGTATAATGAAACTCTGCGCCGCCAATCTTTCCTGTTGCTCCTGTGACAACACAGTCTTGGCCAGAGATAACACTGTTCTGGCCAGCAGAAGAACTGAACGTGTCCACGGATGTCAGGCGAATATTCCTGCCTGAATTGACGACGAAGTCGTTCGCAACTATCATGCGGATGTCTTTCTTCGCAACAACCTTCAACTCGGATGAGTGGAAGTTAAACGTGTCGCCCCAAACCCTGACATCTTTGTTACCACGAACCACTGTGCTGTGCACGTCACCAACTTCCGTCAGGTATGAACCGTGGACGGACTGGTTGAATTCTGCCCCAACGCGCACGTTGTATGTGCCGCCAACGTCGACATTGTAGTCTCCGTTGACAGTCAGATTCAGGTCACCATTGTATGTGAGGTTTCCTGCGCCAGTTACAACCAACTCGTGGTCAGCACCAACAACCTGTATTTGATGTGAGCGCGAAGCGACAACAACAGAACCGTCCTGCTTCAACTCTACACCAGCACCTGTATGGTGCTTGATCAGTATACGCTGGTTTCCTGGAGTGTCATCTATCTCAAATGAGTGACCAGAAGGAGTGGTGTTTGATTGGTTGAATGGATATATCGAAGACGCGGCAAATGGAACGTCAAAACTGACACCCATACTTGAACCACCCATCCATAGATCGTTTATAACGACCCCACGAGCAGCGGCACTAATGCTTGAGTTGAACCAGTTATGCCTATGCGGATATTCGCCTGTCGGGTCTGCCATACCGTCACGAGAAATACCCAAGGAGGATTCTTTCGCAATTCCGCCTTCTGCTGCTAATCGTTTCTCAACTTTATTATTGATTGTTGTCAAAAGGTTTTCTCCAGAGCGTCCATATCTTTATTTAGCACGTTGATATCTAAGAGGTCTGAAGGAGAGAGTGCTGCTTGAGTGAACGAATCTGTGTACAAACTTTGCTTGTTGAAATTATTGAATGCATAATCCCTCACATCAAATCCAGGATCTTCTTGGTTCGCATCGATGTCCATATGACCGAGTGCTTGTCCTCCAGGAAATTGGGTGAAGAACGTGCGCATAATTTCATAGAAAGATTTATACTGCGACAGAGTCACCGAACGAGAAGATACGACTTCATATAAGTCACTAGAACCACTCGAAGTATTTAAACCTCCAATGAAGCAGACGCCAATTGAATGATCATTGTGTCCTAGTGTTTCACAATGATCCCCTATGGTGTTCAGTGGAAGTCCACGCTCAACAGAACCATCCCTGCGAATGATAAAGTGGTATGCGTTATCACCCGCACCAGTAAGTTCTGTCAGTTGTTCGGCACTCAGGTTTGAGTTCGTATACGTTTCCGACCAGTGCACAACCATCTCGCATACTTCTCTAGTAATACTCGCCATTTCAGATTCAAGTTCTTCGACAGATGAGATGAAACTGCCTTGTGGGTTTATCGTGTCTGCGTCAATTGGAAATGGGTATGGCGCGGGGAGATCGTTTGTCTGCTCTACTGTACCTGCGATAGTTCCTCTGGTCTTACTCATAATACCAGACAGTTGACCGACAGAAGCACCAGTACCGCTTGATTCCTTTACATAAGCACTAGCAAGTGTATCGCGCTGGGGACCAGACAACGTGCTCAGATCGAGGTTGCCATCAGCGTCCGCCGTTGATTGTATAAGAGATTTTACTGATGGCAGATCTGCTATTTCAGGGAGATCTTCATCAAGGTTTATAATACCGTCACCACGGAGAAAGGTGGCGACAACATCAGGCGACACTTTGCTCAACTCATCGGTTGATAATATATTACCCAAAAACCCGTTGACAACTGACTTCACATCGCCAGTCAGTTCTGTTACGATTGCACTAAGACCGTCTGTTATACCATACTTGGCGAGGATTGCGTCGAACCCACCAACCTTCCTCAGAAGATCAAGTTCATATTGGTTTATAAACATATTCAGTTGGTCGTCGATAATGGAATCAATGCCAAAAGACCCTGAAGTTATGTTACCAAAGACGCTTGTCGACTTCAGTACAGTGATCAGTGCGTTCTCGTCGAGGGAAGGGGTGAATGGAGACATCAGACCAGCGATCAGACTATATACGCCAGAAGTTATCCCACCATTCAAGTCCAAGGATTCTGAGATAACATTTGCTATTTGGTTTCGTATTGCTTCTGGCATCGTGCCGCCACTCAGGGATGCGATGTCCTCGACTGCTCCGGTGGCACTTTGTATGCCGACAGCAAGCATATTATTCAGGTTTGATTGGAATGGTATTGCCACTTGTTAACCTCCTGGACCCGATATCAGTGGGGAGATATGATCAAGGATCATCTTCCTGCCTGCTGAGGACACTTTCATCCCACCAGAGGCAACACCCAATTGTTCGCGTGGTCTTCCCCCCGAGGATGAGAAACTGATCGATTTTGTTACTAGAGAAGGGAGGCGTCCATCATACATACCATTTTTTCCATTGATGTGGTTTGTGAGAAGGCGATCTATGCTTTCTGGTGCAGCGGAGTTTATAATGAGCATCGGGTAGTTGTTTCTCTCATTACTTACAGCATAGACTTCATCATCATTAAACACGCTGGGTGTTGTTTTTGTACCACTAGGAGGTAGCGAACCGCGATACCCGCCGTGGACATTATAGGAACCACCAGCACCTGACCTGTTTTGTCGAGTTTCATTTTTGATGCCCGACACGCTTTCATAAAGTTGCGCATAAGGAATCCTGCCAAAATATTGTGGTTCATCAATTGAAAATTCCCAATAGAAACCTGCTTTGATTTCATCGTCATCAGGATCCTCTTCTATCGAAAGGTCTTCCATGTCGTAAAATGGGGAATCGAAAGCACCCGTAACCTCTGAGGCAAATTGATCTGCGAGAAAGTCTACACTGTTACCAATACGAGCAGTATGACTGAAACAATCGTCTCGAATAGGTTTGCCTTCTGGAAGTTCTAACTCACCATGTATATAAAGAATCCCAGTTCCGTATGTTGTATGATGTGGGTCGGGCACCTCTTCCGTGAGAGAAACCCAACCGTCTTGGCGACCTTGAAGTGTGACCGATGGTTTAAGGTTGCCGAATCGTTCGAAGTCGCGGAACGCATATCGACCAATCTTGGACATATTGGCGATGAACCATGATCGGGTTCTACCGCTGTGTGAGTTTTCGAGACTACCAGCATCTGTACGACTGAATAGGTTCTTGATGAACGAATTTACTTCTGAGAATTTTACCGTTGCCATTATCTTCCCTCAAGACCTTTGAATGTTTCAACCGCCTTAGTAATTGCTGTCGCTATATTGACATCTGTTTGCGGGTGTATGTAGTATTTAGAGAGTATGAAAACCTGTTCTCCCGCGTCCTTTGTTCGTAGCATCTTTGAATATGCAAGTGATTTGCTTGTCCTCAATTCATGCAGAACATACATCAACTGTCCTGCGTAGTCTGAGAATGTGCGGGTGGGAGACAATCTTTGGATGTATGATAAGAATCTTGCATATCTTGGGGAGGATGTCGGATAACCAGCAATGCCAAAACCGTTGGTTGTTTGCTCTGGGTCAAGCAAGGACACTGCACTCAAGACACCAACAATGGAGCATGCTTCTCGTGCATTATAACCGTTATCGATGAAGAACCTGACCGTATCTCCAGTGCTTAGTTCTAGGGAGTTAGATGTTTCTCGGTCAATGTAGAACACAGGATCTTGTAACTGTGAGTTGGACTGTTGAAAATCATATGAGAATGGGTTTGACGCTGTATCTGTTTGGCCAGATGCTTGAACAGATGATGGATACTCTATCCTCGGGAGAGATCCAAGCACCATAGGCAACTGGGAGTGCGTGCCGTCAAGGAACATACCGAACACGAGAGATCCAGGAAGTATCTGGCAGTGGGTACCAAACCCAGAACCACCAAACGTATCGCTCGGGGTCATGACCTGTGCCCACGGTAGATCTTTTTGTGGGATATCGTTCGTATCACGGGAGTGTATACCCTGTACGCGAATTTGAATTCTGCCTTCCAGACCGTATGGAGGGGAGTTGTCAATTACAGTCGCAACAAACCAACGGAATTCGTCGCCATAATATTCTTGGTTAATTACACTCATACTGTGCGTGCACCTTTGGATGCTAACTTGGATATTGATACCACGATCTCGTGAGTCGTGTCTTTAAATATATTCCTACATCTATGTATTAGATATTTGCCAGACAGTTCTTGGTTGTACACCCCACCTTGGTCATCATCGGTGTTCGAGTTTAAGAAGTCGATCATGACTGTATCTCCCACACTAACACCAGAGTTTCCATTGCCGAGTTGGGCGAAGAATGATATTCCAGGGATTACAATGTCAAACATATTCTTATTGAACATACTCTTGACAGCAGGAGCGCGGATTTTGTTGACCGCATCAGACGCATCATTGATATCATGGTAACTGTTAGTCGAACCATATGTGCCATACGATGTAAGCATACTAAACTCTCGAGAGTTCCACTCATGAGGTGCTTTCGTTTCACTACCAAAGGTTAGTTGTTGTTCTGCATCATAGATGTTTTGATTTGCACCATAGGGGATGACATTCATTTTCTCTAGTCGATCAAGATGTTCTTTGATCGAGTATCGTCTTGAATGTAGATCACTGGTGTATGTGTCGACAGAAGTTATAGAAGAACCTATATGACCTTCATGCATCATCTTTAGTGTATCTTGTATATTCTCAACTCTAATTGTCTTCACTGTCACGCCTTGACTAGAGAGGTCACCGTCTGCAACGCTTGCTGCTGTTGCAGCAGAGTATGTCAGTGGCAATTCTTCGTTATAAGTTGGTGCATTCATCATAGTTTCTAGGTTGCCGAAACGAACAGTATCCTTGCCCTCTTTTTGATCATAGATGGTCTGCCACGCATAGAAAGGTGAACCAATCAAAGTGGTTGCGCGGTCTAACAACCACTCAACCGACTCCAGTGGACTGATGTATGGTATAAGCACCTTGACTGGTGCCTGTAACGAAGTGTATGCGCCCACATACGATATATCAACATCTACGTCTAGATGATTCTTCAGAATTGCTTCTGAGATCAACTCAAGTTTGCCCGTGTATGAGCGAGATATTTTTATATTGGCATCGCGGTAAGCGTGAGGTGAGATCAGGTTGATGTGGTAGATCTCAGAGCGATCGCCGACCTTGTCAGTCATGATTATGGAAACAAGGTTCAGGACGATGGTGAAACTCAGATCAGGCAGCGATTCTTCGACGCTCTCTATCGTGAACCTGATTTGTTCAGAACCACGAACCTTTATTTCGTCAAAGACCCCTAAGTCATCCATACAAACCAGTTGCGCTGTGACATAAGGACGCTCAATATCCTCAAAGAAAGACAACTCTCCAACATATTTGGTGATGTTATATTCTTCGTCAAACCTATCAGCGAATATTGTCGCCTCAGTAATCTTATATTCTTGTCCTATCGTTGCCGGCATTACAATCTCTGTCTCAACAGTGCATTAAATTCTGATACAACCTCGATAACCGTTTCGGGACGAATTATAGAGATAGCGCGCATTCTGTCATTCTGTTCAGTCAGTCTTTGGAAGTATGAAACCGACTGATATGTGTTCACGCTTGACCAGTCAAATGTGTGTGGTGATAGACTACTGTATGATGGATATACCCAATTACCACTGGCGTCCTCATAGTGGTGTATGGCGTCCCAACCATCATAGGATTTCTGTATGGTGGTCGTTTCTATAATAGTCGGTAAATTGCTGGGGTCAATAACGTAGTTTGCTGCTTCTTCAACCGACACCACATGTATTTGCTCGCCTGTTCCTGGTAGAACGGATAAAGGGGCGTCCAAGAATATTGTGGCGAGGTTATCATCTATCTTGATGATCTTGGCGATTGTGCTTGATGCTGGCACCCAAACAGTGGCACCGATTATGAAGTTTGCGCTAGAGCATATCGAACGGGTGACCGTTGAAACATCCGTAGAAAGACCGTTGGTTGATATTACTCCATTTGGATAATACTTCTGTGCCTGAGGATATAGTTCAGAATTATTTAGTGGCCAACCGTTTACTCTCAGGTGCTCATTGTTGAGGAAAATCGTCCAGTAGTATTCTGTGGTTCCATAGATCGCATAAGAAAGTTGTTCAGGTCGTTGGTTGTTCTTAATGTAATACGTCTGATAAAATACGTGTTCTTCGCGCACCTTCTCAAATGCATCGATGTAAACCGATAGATTTTGCACCGTGACAGGTAATTCGTTGTCTCCGAATCTATACGGAACAGTTGGAAAGTTGTTAAAAAAGTTTGTACCTGACATTAGAAACCCTTCCCTATGTCTTTTCTGCTTAGTGGTTTAGATTCAGTGAAAGTCATTGCTATGTCGATCTCTGAGAAGTGGTGTCGCCCATTTGACCCGCGAAAGAATGTTTGATTTGTGGTATTATAATTTGTTGTAAACGAGTCAAGGTATGCTGGTGCTATCTCTTGTGCTGGTAATCGCATACCGCCATAGAATTGTTCTATCTTAAATCGAAACGGGAAGTTGTAACCAGCGGCAAGACTCGCTCCTGCTGCCTCTACCGAGATCATTGATGGATATAACTCAGTCCTGAATACCTTTATTATTTCTGTGATAGTGTTTGCTTCTTGTTCATCAACAGGTATCAATTTAAACTGGAAGGCAAATGCGCGCAGACTGACTTGCTTGAATAATGCGCGTGTGTTTGGGTTTGGGGCAACTTTGTTTCTCGCTCTTGACGCTGCTGCTGCTGTGGGTGCCGCCACGCTTACTATGCTGTTGACCAGAAGTCCCTGTATCCCTTTATCTGAGAGTTGCTCAGACGGTATACTAAAGTCTTCTGCTACTTGACCGTCAGCAAACGCGCCACCGATTGCTCCGAGGTCAGCGTTCTCATACTCTACCTTATCAGCATACTGAACGCCTTGCGGCAAATACAGATTAATGGTCTGTGGTTTGAACTTTGCAGTGCTAGTTTCATTTCCTGGACCTCCATTTGCATCAACAAGCGTGAAGCGAATTTGTCCTTTATATGATTCTGTATTCCGAGGGAATGTATGTGATGCCATCGTATCGCCTAAATAAGTTTATCTTTCCATCTATTTATACACTATGAACAAGACTTATAAAGGCAATTACAAAGTCAAGAACCCCAGCAAGTACAAGGGTGACGTGCACAACGTTGTCTACAGGAGTAGTTGGGAACGTGATGTCATGAAACACCTCGACGGGCACGCTGGTGTTGCTGAGTGGAATAGTGAAGACTTCATAATAAAATACTTCTATGAGGTTGATAAGAAGTACCACAGATACCACATGGACTTCTGGATTAAGTTCACTAATGGAACTATACTATTGGTCGAAGTCAAACCCAAGAAACAAACTGTGCCGCCAAAGTCAAAGAACCCTCGGTCAAAGAGGGGACTCAACGAGGCATTCGCCTACATCAAGAACTGTAATAAGTGGGAAGCAGCGGAGAAGGTTGCCAAAGACAACGGTTATGGGTTTGTTATCTGGACAGAGGTTGAGTTGACCGAAATGGGCATCCTCAAGAAAACTCCTGGAACCATCAAGAAACTAAAACCGATGGCACCATACCGCAAGAAGAAGAAAACTTAACCAGTTCCCCTGTTCCTACCACGCCTGTCTGTACGATCGCTCTTATCCATAGCAGTTGGTATGGCACCACGGTGAGTCGTGTTCTTCACATTCGTTGTGGTTGTTGTTGGAGCATTCACCGCAACATTTCCACCAGAGTTGCCCTGAGCAAGTTGTGCGTTGCCATCATTCATCTTGGTTGTGCCTGCCTGCATCTGATGTGAGGCAGCAAGGGAATTACCAGCACCAGAAACAGATGCTTTGGGCACTGTCTTCACATCCATCTCATTAGCAGCAGCGAACATAGACGCTCTCTCAAAGTCATCGAATGTTTGTACTTCGCCACTAACAGGATCTAATACTGTGAATACAGATCCTTCACTACCTGCTGGTGCTTTGAACGACCCTGCCAATGGCATACCAGTCACGGGGTCGCGTTTAATGGCAGTAGCGACAGTTGCCTTTGGTTTTTCTGTCTCCAACTCTGGTATTGGTGCTGCATACTTTTCATTTATCCTGCGATGCGACTCGCGCTGTTGGGCAGCAAATTGGTTCAATTCGTGTTGGGGGGTTGAGACAACTTCGACTTCGCTAGTACCTATACCCATCTCTGCTTGGATCTGAGCGAGTTCTTCGGGTGGGATTGATGCCAACTGAGCATCTCTTTTTTTCTTTGATGCTGCTGCATTTACTTCTGCTTGTGCTGCCTCTTCTGTTGTCATTGCAGGCGAGTCGGTTTTTATT
>TARA_B110000858_G_scaffold435_1_pt1 | contig 24103 bp, 23 predicted proteins | sample TARA_B110000858 | Tara Oceans TARA_B110000858 (sample SAMEA4398247) | marine metagenome | biome: Polar Biome; feature: [SRF] surface water layer (ENVO:00010504); material: water (ENVO:00002006), including particulate matter (ENVO:01000060) such as... | depth 5 m | reverse complement strand
GGCATGATAGCTTCAGATGTGCATGGAAAAAATCATCATATAGATGGAAGTATTGCTAATTTTATTGAAGAGTTATCAATTATTATTGATAGAGATATTCTAGTTTGCTCGTTAGAGAATAATAGTAAATTATTTTTGGATACAATTGGTGGAATGGGTTTAACTGGCATAATAATAGAAGCAAAAATTAAACTATTAAAAGTTTCTACTTCCTATATTAGACAAGAAACAATCCCAACGACTAATTTAGAAGAAACAATGAAAGTCTTTAAAGATAGTCTCAATACTAAATATGTTGTAGCTTGGATAGATTGCTTTTCTGTTGGTGATAAGCTTGGTCGGTCAATAGTTTTTAAGGGAGAACATGCTGAATTATTAGATATCGACTTAGATAGTCAAAAAAACCCCTTCAGCCTAAAAAGTAAATCTAAATTATCATTGTATTTTACGCTTCCATCATTTTTCTTAAGTAATTTCACAATTAAATTGTTTAATAAATACTTTTTTTTTAAAAATAGGATAAGTAAAAGAAAAATACTAAGCTATGATACTTTTTTCTACCCTCTAGATTTTATAAATAATTGGAATCTTATGTATGGAAAAAAAGGCTTTGTTCAATATCAATTTGTTTTGCCAGAAATAAATTCTTCTCATGGAATTAAAGAAATTCTTAAAAAAATAAATAGTTTTAATCTCCCACCATTTTTAACAGTTTTAAAATTGATGGGTAAAAAAAGCAGAGGAACCTTATCATTTCCATTGGCGGGATATACATTGGCTCTTGATTTTCCAATTAGAAAAGATACATATAAATTGTTAAATATTTTAGATAAAATTGTATTAAAGTATAAAGGTAAAATTTATTTAGCTAAAGACAATAGAGTATCAAAAGATACTTTTCAAAAAATGTATAAACAGGAAATTAAACGATTTAATAGATCAGATAATTTTACTTCAATGCAATCAGATAGAATTGAAATATAATGCTATCGAGTAAATCAGTATTAATACTTGGTGCCAAATCTTTATTATCTAAATCAATAGCTAAAAAGTTTGCTAGTAAAGGTTATAATATTATATTAGCCGCAAGAGCCGTTGAATCTTTATTTGAATTTTCGAGAACACTTGAAAAAGACAATAATATTAAATGTAGTTTAATAGAATTTGATATCTTGAAACTTAGTGATCATGATGCTCTGTTTGATAATATTGAGTATTTACCAAAAATTGTTATTTGTGTTGTTGGCTTGATGACAATTAATAGTTCAAATTTATACAAATCAGAAGAAATTAATTTAATGGTAAGAACTAATTACTTGATGCCAGCAATTTTTTTAGAAAATATAGCAAAAAAATTTTTAGATTCTAAGAGCGAGAAAACTATTATTGGTATTAGTTCAGTTGCTGGAGATAGAGGAAGGGCATCAAATTATATATATGGATCTTCCAAGGCTGGTTTTACAGAATACTTATCAGGACTAAGACAAAAATTAAATAAATCTGATATTAATGTTATTACTATAAAACCAGGGTACATAAAAACTAAAATGTCTAAAAACATTCAAGGTCCTAGTTTTTTATTTTCATCAACTGACTCAGTGGCAGATTTGATATATAAAGCTCACTTAAAGAAAAAATTAGTAATTTACACTAGAATATGGAAGTATATCATGCTAATAATTAAATTAATTCCTGAAGGTATCTTTAAAAAACTAAATTTTTAATAGGCGGCATATAAACATAAAATGACATTATTTCAAAATAAACCTATAATAATCAATGATATATATGATTTTTTTAAATTACTTTATGATTTCAAATTAATACTTTTATCTATGACTGTATTAGGGTTTTTATTGCCATCGATGTTTATCACTACATCCACTACAAGAATTAAATCTACCCATGAAGCTTTTTTTAATAATGAATTAATTAATTTTTTAAATCAACCAGAAATTAATTTTGATCAATCTAAATATTTTTTGGACTTAGAATTTTTTAAGTCATATTTACATGAATATGTTAAAAATGAATTAGAAGATATAAATGCTGATGATATTGCAAATGAAGTATCTAAATATAGTATTAATTATACAAATATTGATTCTAAAACTACGTCTAATTCTGAAACTTCATCTGATTCTAATAGGGCAAAATTAGTAATTGATTATATTGGAAGTTTTACTGAAGAAAATCAATATGCTACTAATAATAATCCTATGTTTAATCGTGACTATGCGGAAAATCAATTAGTCAAATTTACTAATGATTTTAAATATAAATTTGAATCAGACATTGTTAAATATGTTAATAAAATTAGAGAAAAATTAACAGCAGACAAAGAGAAAACAATTCAATTTAATAGGTATCAACTGCAACAAGAACAGCAAATTTATAAAAATTTTTTAATATTCCAACTAGAATCTTTAAGTTTACAAAAAAATATTGCTATTGCAGCAGGTATAGATCAGCCTAGAGAAGATGCTCCAGGATTTCCAAGTATGTTGCAAGTCAACACTTATAGACAAGAAAAAACAGGAATTCTAAACGGCTATTTAGCTATTGAACAAAAAATTCAAGAAATTAATAGATTAATAGAAAATGGTGATTTTCAAAATAATAATACTCTTGAATATGAAACTAATATAATTAAAGCAACTTATCAAATAAAATTAAAAAAATTAGATTATCTAATAAAATTTTACGATTTAAAATTAGATGGAACACCTTTAAATAGTTTTTATGTAATGCCAAATTCCACAAAATCTTATATTCTTGATATTAGTGTGCCTTATACTAAATATTTATATGCAATAATAAGCTTTATAACTTCAACTCTCATACTGTTATTTTATAATGGTGGAAGATTAAAAAAAATTATTTTATAATTTTTTTTAATTATCTAAAGTCAAGCAAGAAAGTCTTAATTTATAATGTTGTTAAATCATAATTTTTTAATTCTGCTTAGTTCTTTAATCTATGCATTACTTTCTATTATATTCTCTTATTATTCATATCCACAAGAAGATGCTTTGATATTGTTCAGATATGCTAACAACTTAGCAGAAAGTGGAATGATTACTTTCAATCTTTATGGTGAATTAGCGGAAGGTGGAACAGACTTTTTGTGGCTTGTAATTTTAGCAATATTTAAATCATTAGGAATTGATACATTTGTATCTACAATTATTTTCAGCTCCATTTCATTAGCGATAATTTCAAAAATAATCATTGAGGAAATAGCACCAAATAAAAATAATTATTTTTATATTTTAATATTGATTATATTTTTAAATATTGGCCAAATTGTTGGCGCATCTATCTTAGGCTTTAGTACTTTAATTTTCTGCACAATAGGCTTACTACTTTATAAACATGCCTATCATCAAAATATGAAAGCATGGGTATTTTTATCTATTATTTTTTGTTTATTTAGGCCAGAAGCTGTCATATTTTTTATTCCAACAATTTTTATGGTTTTTCAAAAAGACAATATTAAGTCTTTTTTAACTCATTTGTTAATTATAGTTATTGTAGGCGCTGCATATTTTATATGGAGGTATTTATATTTTTCTGAATTGTTGCCACTCCCATTAATGGTTAAACAAATTGGTGGAGAATTAAGCTTGCAAAGATTTTTTGCAACAATCTCTATGTTTACTTCAACATTAACCATTTCCCTGGTTATTCCTATTTTAATTTACATAGTTCAATATAGAAAAGAATTTTTTTCCTTAAAAAATAAAAACTTATATTTTTTTTCAATTATTTTAATATTTGCTTTCTTATATGTTTTTAGTATCTCAACTGGATATTCATCACAAAATATATTTTTTAGATATTTTGCACCTATTTATTTTATCATTTTTATAATGTCAGTTTATAGCCTTTCCAAAATAGGAAGCAAATTACTTATATTTTCTCTAATATTATTAACTTTTGGTAGCATTGATAATAGCAATCTTATTAATCGGATTTTAGACATTGAAAATAGAAAAATCAGTCATCCAACTTACAGAGCAATATATCGTGAATTTACTGAAAAATCATTTAGAAATCACCCTCTTGTTCAAATGGGTAATAGTCTCGGTGCCATAAAAAATAATAAATTTACAATAATGTTAACTGAAGCTGGAGCGATTCCATATTTAAGCAATTCAAAAGTGATTGATATGGCTGGTTTAAATACCAAAGAGTATGCGAAAAATCCTGTAACATGTGAAGATTTTAATAATATTAAACCTGATTTGATTGAAATAGATGTAGGGATAGTCTCTCAATTTAATTATAAAGCTATTGTTGAAAACGAAAGTATTCCATCTTGTGGATTTATAGATAAGGATTATTTATATGAAGATGACAATGTATTAGACAAAGATTTATTATTTCTTATTGATACATATCATAACGATCTTTACGATGAGAATCATTTAAATGCAACTGTGAGAGTTGCAGCTTTTAACACTTTATTTTGCATGAAAGATAATGAATTATATGATGAGGTTTTTATTAATAAAAAGTCTGATCAGATTTTTTTCTTAAATTCATCAAATAATATTAAAAATGCTGTAATAAATAGCTGTAATATAGATAAGCATGGTTATTTTAATTAATGAAAAAATATGATGAACATGTAGTTGAAAATAATTTTTTCTCTAGCATTATTTTGTACCTACTGGTTTTGACTCTATTTTTACATTTTTTAAAAGCTACCTACATAGAATATTCTATTTTGTTAGCATCTTTTTTTTTAGTTGCGCTTATGTATAATCCAAATAGAATTTTTTACTTTAATTCACAAACTAAAATTTTTAGATCTTCAGTAATTCTATTTTTTTTTTTAATTATATTAGTTTCAGTTTGGTCATTTAATTTTTATAATTATCCTTTAGCAAAAGGTTATGTAGATATGTTTGATATGCTAAACGGAATCATGAGAATGTTCGTAATGCCGTTAACTTGTATAAGTCTATACCTGTTAATCAATCATAGGGATCAGTACATAAAGATCTTAAAAATTTATTTAACCTTTATAATTTTAGCTGCATTATCAATGATTGTTCAACAATTTATTGGACATATTCCTTTATTTGGAATTGTTGGTCCACCTAGGTTTGCTGGCTTAATGCCTTACCCATCTATTGCTGGAAATATTACTGTCTTCCCTGCCATAATTGGTATTGCACTATTACTTTTAATTTCAAAGGTGCCTTACAAACTTAATTTGTTTTATAAAACTATTTTAATACTATTTGTTATCGTAGCAGGGTTTTTGTCACTACAAAAAGCCGCGTTTATAAATGTAGGTCTTGGTATTGCATTAGGATTTTTTTTATTAACTTTTAAGGAAATATTTATTTATTTAGTATTTTCAATTATTCTTTCAATAATTATTTATTTTATATTTCCAGATCTTTTTCTTAGTATTTTTTCTTTAATTTCTAATACTACTGGAATCGAAATTTTAGATAATACAATTCATAGAGGTATTTATGAACCTGTCTATGTTAAGTTTTTTGACAGAATCTTAGCTGCTAATTGGAGAGCTGAACCTTTGTCTGCATTAGAGTTTTTTGCAGGTTATGGAGTTATAGGTGGCACAGATATGTTTGGGTTCATGTTCGACACATCACCCCGTTTAATTAATTCTACACATAATCCCAATGGTTTTGCTTTGGGAGCATTACATAATATGTATTTTCAGCTTTATCAGATAGGGGGTATTTTTCTTCCAACTATTTTTATTTTAGTATTAATATTAGCAATAATTAATTTGTATAGGATGTTTCACAACCACCAAGATTACCTAGCTTTAATATTATGCATGTGCAATATAAACTTTCTAATAAATTGTATCGTACATAATGGAGCCCTATTTCATCCATATATATCATTCACATTTTGGTTATCCATTGCATACTTAGTTGGACCACACTCAATTAATGCTTCTCATAAAGGCATCAATGATATAAAGGTTAAATAATCATTATGAATAATATTAATTTAATAAATAAAACTTTTAAAAATAAGGTCGTTCTTGTGACTGGCCATACAGGCTTTAAAGGTACGTGGCTAATTGCTTGGTTAGAGTTGTTAGGCGCTAAAGTGACTGGTATTTCAGTTGATATACCCACGAATCCCTCACACTTTGTTAAAAGCAAATTATCAAAAAAAATTAATGATCTAAGATTTGACATAAAATCAAATAATGTTTCTAAAACAATAAAAAAATTAAAGCCTGATTTTATTTTTCATTTGGCAGCGCAATCTCTTGTTACTAAATCATTTGATGATCCTATTTTAACTTGGAATACTAATGTCCTAGGAACGGCAAATGTTCTTCAAAGCTTAATCAAACATAATAAAAAATGTGTCGCTTTATTTATTACAAGTGACAAGTGTTATGACAATAAAGAGTGGGAGTGGGGATATCGTGAAACAGATCAATTAGGTGGTTCCGATCTTTATAGTGGATCAAAAGCAGCAACAGAAATACTAATAAATTCTTATAAACATTCTTTCTTTAATAATAATAAATTTATTAAGATAGCATCAGCAAGAGCGGGCAATGTAATTGGGGGAGGTGATTGGTCTTCAAATAGAATTATTCCTGACATAATTAGAGGGTGGAATAAAAATGAAGATGTTCTAATAAGAAATCCTAGTGCAACAAGGCCTTGGCAACATGTTCTGGAGCCTTTAAGTGGCTACTTAGCTTTAGCTGCTCATATGTATAAAAATAAAGACCTACATGGAGAAGCATTTAATTTTGGCCCTAGTGATGGTCAGATTAATACAGTTTCTAATGTTATAAATGCAATTAAGGAATATTTGCCAAAAAATGCACTTAGATTAAAGAAGGCAAATATTATTATGAATGAGCACCACTATCTAAAACTGAATTGTGATAAAGCGCTGAACTTATTGAATTGGAACGCAAGCTTAAATTTTGAAGAAACAATTAAGTTTACGATGGAGTGGTATTTAAAATATTATAATAATCCAAATCATGTTTACGATACGACCATGAAGCAAATTAAAGAATATATAAAAATTGCGTCGATAAGAAATATTAAATATTAAAAAATAAAGATAGGTAAGGATAAAAAATATGAGTGAAATGGAAGGCGTTAAGATAATACCTCTTAGAAAAATACCTGATGAAAGAGGTTCTATAATGCATATGCTAAGAAGTGATGATGAGCACTTTGAACAGTTTGGTGAAGTTTATTTTTCTACGGCCTATCCTGGATCAATAAAAGGATGGCATGAACATACTCAACAAGTTCAATTTTATGCTGTAATTCAAGGAATGATAAAATTAGTTTTATTTGATAATAGAAAAGAATCAAAAACATACAAAAAACTAATAGAAATTTTTATGGGTGAACAAAACTATGTTTTAGTCAGAATTCCAACTGGAGTAATAAATGGATATAAAGGGATAGGAGATAAGACATCTATAGTAGCAAATTGTGCAACAATTCCACATTTGCCAAACGGTGAAATGCTGAGGTATGATCCAATGGGGAATGATATTCCCTACAATTGGGATATAGTGCACAAGTAATGAGAGTTTGTGTTATTGGCTGTACTGGCTATTTGGGAAGTAAAATTTCTCAAATACTTAAAAAAAAAGGCCATGAAGTAATAGGTGTATGTAGAAAATTTCCTGAGAATGATAAATCTTTTAAAAAAAATTTTAAAAACATAATACAATCTGATATTACAAAAAAAGATACAATTAAAAGAATCTTGAGTTTAAAAATTGATTCAATTATTTATACTGTATCTTTAAATCATATTCATTCTGAAAAAAATTTAGAGAATTCAATTAACATTAGTTATTTGCCTTTAGTTAGGTTATGTAATGCCATAAAAAATAATAAAAAAAATATTAAATTTATTTATTTTTCTACAATGCAGGTATATGGAAATTATACCAATAGAAAAATAATTACTGAAGAGACGCCAAAAGAAATAAATAATATTTACGCCTTAACACATAGTTTGTGTGAGGATACTCTTTTAGCAATGAATAAAAATGATTTTTTTAACTCAGTATCAATTAGACTATCTAATGGATATGGCTCACCTTTACTAGAATCATGCGATTGCTGGTGGCTAGTAGTAAATGATTTTTGTTTGAATGCATTAAAAGAAAAAAGAATAAACCTTAATTCAGATGGATCTCCTTTAAGAGATTTTATTCATATTTCAGATATTGCTAATGCAGTAAATACTCTAATTCTGTCAAAAAAATTAATGCCTCAGACTTTAAATCTTGCTTCAGGAAATACTTTGAGTATGCTAGATATTGCAAATAGAGTTAAAAAAATATCAAAAAAAATCAATATTAATACTGTTATATCAATTAAAGATTTTGAAATCTCAAATATGGATATAGATAAAAAAATTAAAAATATTAAAAAACTAAAAAAATTTAGAATATCAACATCATTATTAAGTAAATTTGATATAAAGCCAAAATTAGATATAAATATGGGTATTCAAAACACTTTGGAGGAAATAAATAAGAATAATGGATAAAAAAACCAAAGTATTAATTGTAGGTAATTTAGGTTATGTGGGTTCAGAAGTATGCAAATTTTTATACTCCAAGAATGTAGAGATATATGGAATTGATCCTAATTGGTTTGGTGATCAAGATCTATTAGATGAGATGAATATTTGTGTTAAAAAACAATGGATTAAAGACATTAGAGACGTTCTAGTAGATAAGGAAATTTGGAAAGTAAAATATGACGCTGTTATTTATTTGGCAGCTGTCTCTAATGATCCAATGGGTAAAAGATTTGCCAATGTAACACACAAGATTAATGCTGAGTATTGCCATGAAGTTGCAAAAATTGCTAAATCAAATGGAGTAAAAAAAATAGTATTTGCATCAAGTTGTAGTATGTATGGAGCGTCTGATAGTAATTTTCCATCAGAAAATGATGACCTAAGTCCCATGACTGAATATGCAGTCTCTAAAGTATGGGCTGAAAGAAAATTAGAAGAGATCTCGGATGAATCTTTTTACTCAATAGCACTTAGATTTGCAACTGCATGTGGACCAAGCTCTAACCTGAGACTAGATTTAGTTTTAAATGATTTAGTTGCATCGGCATTAAAGAATAAAAAAGTTGAGGTTTTAAGTGACGGTACTCCTTGGAGGCCTTTGATACATGTTAAAGACATGGCAAGAGCTATTTTTTGGGCAGTTAATTATGTTCCTAAAAATTATTTTCTCCCTATCAATGTTGGAAGTAAGGAATTTACATTTCAAATTAAAGATTTTGCAAAACTAGTAAGTGAAGCTATCCCAGAAACTACATTAACAATAGCAACAGGAAAAGCGGTAGATTCTCGTTCATATAAAGTAAATTTTGGATTATATGAAGAATTAGCTGGTGAAGAATACTATCCAAAATTTGATGCAAAAAAAGCAATTGATGATTTAATTAATTTTATTAAAGATTTAGATATTCCAGATAATTTTAGGGAGTCAAAAAAGTGGATGAGACTAAAAGCGTTAGAAAATAAAATAGATAATAATTTAATGGATGAAGACCTGAACTTTATTAAAAATATATGAAAACAATAATATTAGCTGGTGGGTTAGGTACAAGGCTATCAGAGTACACTCATGAAGTTCCAAAGCCAATGGTACCAATTGGTAAAATACCTATGCTGGTACATGTAATGAGTCTTTATGCAAAGTATGGATTTAATGAATTCATAATAGCAACTGGTTATAAATCAGAAATAATTGACAATTATTTTATTGAAAAATCTTCTGAAATAATACTGAACACTAATGAAAAAAAAGTTATTAAATATTCTCCAGAAATAAAAAATGTCCTAGGTAATTGGACGATAACAATAATTTTCACAGGAAATAATACAATGACTGGTGGCAGGGTTAAGAGAGTTCAAGCAGAGATAGGTAATAATCAATTTATGCTAACGTATGGAGATGGTATATCGAACGTGGATATTAAAAAATTGGAAGAATTCCACAATAAAAATAAAAAGTTGGCAACTCTAAGCGCAGTAAGACCTCCAGTTAGGTTTGGCGAACTTGAATTAAAAGATGATCAGGTAATTAATTTTGCAGAAAAACCACGGCTACAAAAAGGTTGGATTAATGGTGGATTTTTTATTTTAGAAAGTAAAATATTTGATCTTATAGACGGTGATGAAACCATGTTTGAGAGAGAGCCGCTAGAAAAGATTGTAGAAATGAATGAATTAATGGCGTTTAAACATGAATATTTTTGGCAATGTATGGATACAAAAAGAGATAAAGATATTTTAGAGGAAATGTGGGCAGAAAATAAAACGCCGTGGCTAAAATAATTATTAATATAGTAAAACAAATACAATATACCGTAATTTTTTATAATTTATTCATCTTAAATAATGACAAACGTTAATCTTGTATCGGTAGTAATCAATTGTTTTAATGGTGAAAAATTCTTAAATCAGTCAGTAAAATCTGTTCTTAATCAAAGCTATACTAATTGGGAATTAATTTTCTGGGATAATTGTTCTACTGATAATACAAAATTAGAATTTAATAAAATATCAGACCATCGTTTTAGATATTATTTATCCACTGAACACACGTCCCAATATGAAGCAAGAAATCAAGCTGCTGTAAAATGTAAGGGCGAATTTATTGCATTCCTTGACGTCGATGACTGGTGGAGTAAAACTAAATTAGAAAGACAAATATCACTTTTTGAAGATAATGAAATAGGATTTTCATCCACAAATGCATGGATAATTAATGAAAGGAGAAATAATAGAAAATCAATAGCATTTAAAAATATACCGAATGGTAATGTATTAAATAACCTTTTAAAAAAAGACTTTGTAACCATGTCTTCGTTAATGATAAGAAAAAGCATTTATAATTTATTAGAAAGTGGATTTAATCCTAAATATGAAATTATTGGAGACTTTGACTTAGTTTTACGACTTGCACAAATCAGCAAATTTAAATCTATACAAGAACCACTGGTATATTATAGGCAGCATCAAAATAATCTAACATTTGTAAAGATTGAAAAGAACATTAGAGAACTTATAGAGTTATTTAATGACAATGAAAATAATTTAAAGATTAATAAAAGTAAGAATTTTTATTTATTTAAAAATAATATTATATTTAGTCATGCTTTAATGTTAACTTTGGAAAGCAAAAGATTATTAGCTTTTAAAAAAATACTAGAAGTTACAAATATAAGACATTTTTTGAAATTTCTATTAATTTTTATTTTACCTAAAGGTATTATTAGAAAAATAAGATCAAGATGAGTATAGCTTTATTTGATATTTCAGTAATAATTCCATTTTATAAGAGAGATAGCTATGCACTAGCTACATTTGAGGCTTTAAAATTACAAGCTGAAAGTGATTTAATCAGAACCGAGGTAATTTTTGTTGATAGTAATTCTAGGCAATCAAATTTTGATAAATTTCTTATTAATAGTAAAAATATAGAGTATAAAATTTTTGATGTAGATGACTATGTAAGTATTAAGAGAAATTTTGGCATAGAAAAAGCCGCTTCTCAAAATATAATCATTATGGACGATGATTGTCTGCCGCAAGCTGGATTTCTTAAGGATCATCTAAAAGAAATTCAAAACAATAATGAAAAAATTTTTTTCTGTGGAGTAATAAATTATCAAGATAAACTAATAGAAAAATCTAACTATTTTAGGTTTAGAGACTATCAGCATAGAGTTTTTGATGAAATCTATAAAAATAATTACGAACTAAATTTTCATAATATAGTGGTAATGAATATGGGTTTTAAAAAATCATTATTTATTAATGCTGGGATTAGATTTAATGAAAAATATAATACATATGGCTTTGATGATATTCAGTTTGGTTTAGATGCGCTAACAAAAGATTTTAAAATAAAAACTTCGCAAGCCAGAGTATTACATCAAGATAGCACTTCATTGTCTAAATATTATTTAAAACTGAGATCTTTCGGTAAAACTTATTTTTCCTTATTCTATAAAATTAACCATAAGCATTTTGATATGGCTTATTCGAATGAAAATAATATTATTAGTAAAAATATTAAGGATTATAAAACCCTTTTTTATCTATGTAGAATAAATGATAAATTAGATAGAAAGTCCTTATCAATTAAAATTATATTATCAATATTCCTTCTACTTATAAAATTTCTTAATTTAATTATCATGTCCTTTCTTATTATTACTGATAAATTAAAGTTTCTATACTCCTATAGATTATTTAAATTTTTTGTCAGAATGACTTTATTTGAAAGTTTTCTTGATAAACAAGAAATAAATAAAGAGTGGTTATAAATGAAAGTATTAATTCTTGGAGCATCTGGATTAATAGGAAGTGGAGTAAAAAAAACTCTAGATAAAATTTCAGAATATAATGTTATAGGAACTCATAACAATAAACTGATGGATGGGAATAATTTTCTAAAACTCAATATTCTTGAAGATAATCATATTAAAATATTTATTGAAAAGATTAATCCAGATTTGATTATAAATTGCTTAGGGATTACAAAACATCTTTCGTCTGAATTTAATGATAATGAACATATTAAGGTTAATGCAATATTTCCAAAAGAACTGTCTAATATTGCTTATATGAATAACATTAAATTTGTGCATATTAGTACTGATTGTATATATTCAGGGGAAAAAGGAAATTACATAGAAAATGATGTTTCTGATGCAAAAGATATCTATGGTGTTTCAAAAGCTATGGGTGAAAATATTCATCCAAGTAGTACTATTTTAAGAACTTCTACTATAGGTAGGGAAATAATAACTAAATATGGACTACTAGAATGGTTTTTAAGTCAGGAAAATGAGTGTGAAGGGCATCAAAATGCAATATTTTCTGGCATTACCAGTATAGAGCTAGGAAAAGTAATTCAAAATTTTATTATACCAAATAAAGAACTTAATGGGCTATATAATGTTTCTTCTGATCCAATTAATAAATACGAGCTTTTAAAAAAATTAGCCATTTTCTATAAAAAAGATATTAAGATAAATAAAAATAAAACTTTTAAAATAGATCGGTCTTTATCGGGAGATTTATTTAAAGCTAAGTTTGGTTATGAAGCTAAAACTTGGGATTTAATGCTCAGCGAAATGAATAAGTAAATATTTATTTGATATTATTAATTTAGTATTTTAATTAAAATAATATTGCTCACTTAGTTACAAACTATAGTATAAGTAATTAGAAAAGAGTAATGAGACAATACATTTTAGATTAAGTTTATGGATGAATCTTATATGAAATAATCACTAAGGAGCTTTAATTGGATTTTATAAAAAAAAATATATTCTTAATAACGGGAGGCACTGGATCATTTGGTGAAACAATGGTTAAGAAACTTTTAAAAAAAGGTGCCCCAGAAATAAGAGTTTTAAGTAGAGATGAAAAAAAACAAGAAGAATTAAGAAATAAGCTTAACAATTCTAAAGTTAAATTTTTTATCGGCGATGTTAGAGACAATGAAAGCATTGCCTCAGCATTTATTGATGCTGATTACGTATTTCATGCCGCAGCATTAAAGCAGGTACCTTCATGTGAGTTTTACCCTCTAGAAGCTCTTAAAACCAACACTATTGGTACAGAAAATGTTATTAATCAATCGATCGTAAATAATATTAAAAAAACCGTCCTTCTAAGTACTGATAAGGCAGTATATCCAATTAATGCGATGGGAATGACAAAAGCTATTGCAGAAAAAATTTTAATAGCTAAATCCATGCAGCTTAAAAGTAAAAAAACTATTTTATCTGCCACAAGATATGGAAATGTTATGGGCTCAAGAGGATCTGTTATACCGTTATTTATTGATCAAATTAAGTCAAATAAGCCTATTACTTTAACAGATCCAAATATGACTCGTTTTTTAATGAGTCTTAATGACTCAATAGATTTAGTAATAAAAGCCTTTGAAAATAGTAACCAAGGTGAAATATACATAATGAACTCTCCATCAGTAACAATGAAAAATCTTGCTAATGCACTTATTAAAATTTTTAATTCAAAAAGTCTAGTAAAGATTATTGGAACAAGACATGGGGAAAAACTTTATGAAACGCTTATTTCAAGAGAAGAAATAACAAGATCAAGCCGTAAGGGTAAATATTATATAATAAAGCCAGACAATAGATCATTAAATTACGATCAGTATTTTAATAGAGGCAAGAAAATAATATCTATGACTACTGATATCAATTCACATAATTGTAAACTTTTATCTGTACCAGAAACTATTAAACTTTTATTAAATATGGATTTTATAAAAAGTGAATTATAATAATAATTAATTCTTAAATTACTTAGAGATATTAAATGACAAAAATTATGACAATTCTAGGAACGCGACCTGAGATAATTAAAATGAGCTCAGTTATAGGTGAAATAGATGCACATTTTAATCATATATTAGTGCATACAGGGCAAAACTATGATTTTGAATTAAATGAAGTTTTTTTTAATGATTTAGATGTAAGAAAGCCAGATTATTTTCTTGAAGTAGCTGATGTAACAGCAGCTAAAACTATAGGAAATGTAATTAGCAAATCTGATGAAATTTTTGAAAAGGAAAATCCTGATGCACTTTTATTGTACGGAGATACTAATTCATGTTTAGCAGTAATAGCTGCAAAGAGAAGAAAAATACCAATATTCCATTTCGAAGCTGGAAATCGATGTTTTGATTTAAGGGTACCAGAAGAAATAAATAGAAAAATTGTAGATCATACAAGTGACGTTAATTTTGTTTTAACTGAACATGCGCGCAGATATTTAATAATGGAAGGCATAAGACCTGATAAAATTTTTAAAACAGGATCACACATGTATGAAGTAATCGAAAAATATAAACAGAATATTAACCAATCTAAAATTTTAAAAAAATTAAATGTTAAGAAAGATAAATATTTTGTAGTAAGTATTCATCGAGAAGAAAATATTGATGATGCAGAAAATTTTAAATCTTTAATGAATATTTTTGAAAGTATTATTAATAAATATAAAATTCCTATAATTGTATCAACTCACCCAAGAACTAAAAAAAAGATAGAAAAAGAAAACATTAACATTTCAAAAGATATACACTTTTTAAAACCATTCGGATTTTTTGACTATATAAAGCTTCAAGAAAATTCATTCTGTGTATTATCAGATAGTGGCACAATAACAGAAGAAGCCTCTATTCTTAAATTTCCAGCAATAAATATACGAAATTCCCATGAACGACCAGAAGGAATGGATTATGGGTCTGTAATAATGTCAGGTATTGACTCAAATAGAATAGAAGAATCGATTGAAATTACAGTAAGTCACTTTAATAAAAGCAAAGCTTCATTTTATGATATACCTGACTATAAAAATATGCATGTCTCCAAACAAGTAACTAGGACTATTATTAGCTATATCGATTCTATAAATAGAGATGTATGGAAAAAAAAATATTAATCCTTACTCCATATTTTAATCCAGAACCATTTCCAATAAACACTTTTGTAAATGAATTGATTGAAAGAGAAGATATATCAGAGGTTAAAGTTATTACATGCTTACCTAATTATAGAAAATATGGATTTTATAAAGGGTATTCTATACTGGGTCCATATGTAGAAAATTATAAAAAGCTAAAAATATTAAGGTTACCAATAATACCAAGGCTCTCTAACTCAAAGTTTTTTATTTTATTATTTTATTTATCTTTTTTTGTTAGCTCATTTATTTTTATAATTTTTTTTAGCATTTTTAATAGAAATAAATATAATCACATTTTAACATTTTGTGGTTCACCAGTTTATGTTGGATTCATTGGATACATCGCTTCTAAGCTTTTAAATACATCTTCATCTCAATGGATTCAAGATATTTGGCCTGAGGCGATAGAAAGCACGGTAGGCTTAAAAAGTGAAAGATTAAAATTAATTATAAGTAATATACAAAGCTTAATGTGGAGGTTATCTGACACTTTATTTTCTGAATCAGAATCGTTAACTAAATATTTAAGAAAAGATTCCAAAAATAAAAAAATAGTTACACTTTATAATCCTATAAGATTAGAAATAAAAAATTTAACAAATAATATAAATAAAGACAATAAAGAGTTAACTTTTTCATATATTGGTAATATTGGCGAAGCACAAAAAATAGAACTTATAGTCGATTCTTTTATTTCAGCGAATTTGAAAGAATGTGTATTAAATATATGTGGTGATGGAAGTCTTTTTAAAAAATTGTCTAATATATATAAATCTAACAATGTTAAATGGCATGGATGGATAGAAAAAGAAGAGCTTGATAAAATATATTCTGAAAGTGACTATTTGATACTTGGTCTTGAGTCTAAAGGTAGGCAAGGTCTCATTATTCCCAGTAAAATTCAATCATATTTTATGAATAAAAAACCAGTTATTAGTATTTCACCTGGTTCTGTCAGTGATCTAGTCCAAAAGAATAATGCAGGAATAGTATGCAAGACATTTGAAAAAAATATGATAATAAAAACATTTGAAAAAGCAATAAGCTACAGTAACGAAGAGAGAATTGATATGGGAGAAAGTGCATATAAATATTACTTAGAAAATTTTACAAAAGAAAAAATAGTAAATCAATTTTTGATGAATATATAAACCATGAATTTAATTATATTCATAAGTTCAATATTAATTTCAGCATCACTTTGTTTTTTTTATAAAAAGATATGGCTTTCAAGTCCTTTGCATGCAAAAACCCCGACAGGATATGGTATAACTTTAATTTTTCTTATTTTATTTTACTCTTACTTTATAGAGAATTCAATTCCTGATTTTTTAATATTTTTTATTATTTTGTTTTTTGCAATTATTTATTGGATAGACGATATTAAATATTTGTCATCTATTTTCAGATTTTGTATACAGTTTATTTGTGGATCATTAATAGGTTATTTTTTATTAATTCATTATAATTATGAAAATTTATCCACTTTTTATTTACTAATATTATTATCTGGGCTACTAAATTTATTTTTAACAAATGTAATTAATTTTTATGATGGTTTAGATCTAAATATCGTCACCCTTACATTAGGCTTAACTTTAGTTATGATTTATTTATCTTATATTAATAAATATGATAATTATTATAGCTTAATAATAGCAGGGTATATAATAGGATTTGCTTTTTTTAATTATTTTCCCAACAATATTTTTTTTGGTGACTCAGGTTGTTATGTTTTAGCATCATTTGTATGTTTTTTTATAATGAAAGCTATTATTTCACATAATTATATTAATATCTTAATTGTCATACCGTTACTTTTGCCAATATTAGATGTTGTATATGTAGTTTGTTTAAGAATTTATATGGGTGAAACATTATTATCAAGAAATTATCACCATTTATATCATAAGCTTGAAAATAAATATAAAAGTAAAGTTTATTTATTTCCTCAGCTATTTAATATTGCAAGTATATATTTGATTTACAAATTATTATTTATCGATTTGATTGACTTAAAAAAAATAATAATTTTTTTAAGTTTATCTTTATTAATTACATTAATTAATTATTTTTCTATTAGATTTTATTTGATTAATGAAAATAAACTATAAGTACTATGAAAAATAATTTTTTTTGTATTGTTGGGTTTGGTAATCATGCAAAAAATAAGATTCTTCCTTCCATAAAAAAAATTAAAGATTCCATTATAACTGTAGTAAGTAAACATCATAAAAGTGATGGCACGTATTATGTATATAATTTGCTAGATGATGCAATTAAAAATGCTCAAGCTGGAACAATATTTATCGTTTGCTCTTCACCAGATAATCACTTTAAAGAATCGAAAAAAATTCTAAAAGCTGGATTTAGTTTATTTATTGAAAAACCCATTGTGATTGAGGCCAATGAACTTAATAGCTTAATAAAATGTTGCAGTAACAAAAATTTATTTTTTGTTGAAAATTTTATGTATAAATATTCTTTGATGTATCAATATTTTATTGATTACTGGTTAGTTAATAAAGATACTTTAAGTGAAATCATAATAAATTTTACAATTCCAGAATTGCCAAAAGATACTTTTAGACAACAGATAAGTGATTATTCAATAAATTTATATGATATTGGGTGTTACCCGATTTCTCTGATAAGTGAACTTGACGACAAAGCAAAATTTACATTGAGTCAAGTAATTAACAAAAATAAAATTGATCATGAAATTTTTATAATTAGCAGTATGTTAGATCATATTAAAGTAAGCATTAAATTTGGGGTAACAAATGAATACAAGAACAATGTAAAATTAATAGATAAATATAATAATAAAGTTACTTTTGAGCATTTCTTTTATGGACGGGAAGGAGAAAGAAAAATAATAAAGATGATAAGAGGCGATATTAAATCTGAAACTATCAAGGATATAGATTGTTTTAAAGTTATGTTTAGCAATCCTTTTGAATATTGGTTTAAAAATCAACACGAAAGAAATATAAATATGAAGAATAATTTATGTATACTTGAAAATTTATCTAAACAGTATAAGGGTATGTAAAGTAATTAAATATGATATCTAACCAATCAATTATTATTAAAAATAAAATTCGAGATCAAGATGATAGAGGTGGGATTGTTTCTATAGTTGATGAGAAAATTAAAAATGTATCCTTGATTAATTGCAATCCTGGGTCAATAAGATCTAATCACTATCACCATACAGATTACCATTACATGCATGTACTTGAAGGTGAAATTGATTATTTTTTTAAGGAAATTAATAGCGAAACTATAAATTATTTAAAAGTTAAACAAGGTGATAATATATTTACTCCACCTAAGGAAATACACGCAACATATTTTCCAGTTAAAACTATTCTTATTGTTAGCAGCATGAATCCTAGGGATCAACAAACTTATGAAAAGGATACAGTGAGAGTAGAGTTTGTTGATAGTAAAAATATTAAAGATTTACTAAAAATTTATTCTAAGAACTAGTAATATGCTTAATACTAATGAATAAAGCTAAGTATATTAATAAGTGTAGACTATGTACATCGAGTAAACTTGATGAAATCATTGACTTCGGAAAAATTCCATTAGGTAACAATCTATGTAATACAAAGTTAATTTCAAAAAAAGCCAAAGTATTTAATCTTAAATTAATAAGATGCAGTAAGTGTAAACATTTTCAATTAAATTATGAAGTTTCTCCAAAAGAACTTTATGCAACAAACTATACTTATTTAAGTGGAGTAGGAACTAGCTTTATTAAACACTTTAATAACTATGAGAGATGGATTAAAAAAAAATGTAAGCTAAGTAAGCAAGATATGGTTCTAGATATTGGATCAAATGATGGAACTTGCTTAAAGGCATTTAAAAAGAAAGGCTTCAATGTTCTTGGTATTGATCCAGCAAGACTACCCTCTAAATTAGCTAACAAAGATGGAATAAAAACTATAAATTCTTTTTTTGATACTAAATCTGCAAAAAAAATAAAGAATGAATATGGTGGGATAGATTTTATAACGAGTCATAATGTATTAGCACACATAGGAGATATCAAAAATGTTTTTGAGAATATTTATTATTTACTAAAAAATGATGGGTTCTTTTGTTTTGAGGTCGGTTATTTTCTTAGTGTATTAAAAAATAATTTATTTGATACTATTTATCATGAACATTTAGATTATCATCATGCAGCACCATTAACTAAATACCTGTATTCAATAGGATTCAGTATTGTTCATATAGATACAAATAAAATACAAGGTGGAACCTTAAGAATCTTGTGTAAGAAAAATTCTAATAAAAAAATTTATTATCAGCCAAAAAAATTTCTAGCAAATGAAAATAAATCAATTATTAATAATAAAATATTTCTCAAAAATTGGCCAAGTAATATTTTTCTAAATATTAAGAAGTTTTCTGACCTAATTGATGAGGAGCTGAGAGATGGGAAAATGATTTATGGATATGGAGCTCCAACCAAAGCTACATTAATTTTAAAACTAGCTACATTAAGAAATAATTCAATAAAGTACATTATTGAGGACAATCAGTTAAAAGTTAATAAATATTTACCTAAAACAGATATAAAAGTGGTGAAACTTGGTAAGCAAAATTTAAATGAACCAGATATAATTATTATTTTTGCTTGGAATTTTGTTTCAGATATAATTAAGAAGATAATAAAGATCAGAAGTAGACCGTTAAAGATAATAATACCTTTACCTAAACTGAAAGTAATAAAAATATGAATTTAGATTTTAAAAATGTTGTTGTAATAGCTCCACATCCAGACGATGAAACTTTAGGTTTAGGTGGTACAATTAAAAGATTAATAAAAAATAAGATTAAGGTATCCATATTAGTAGTTTCTGGTCATTTACCACCATTATATTCAAACGCCACATATAAAAAAACTTTGGAAGAGTCAAAAAATGTTTTCAATTTTTTGGGTGTCAAAGATTATGAATTTTTAAATATACCTGCTACCAAAGTTAATGAGGTACCAGTTTCTGAATTAAATGGAAAAATTAGTGATTTTATAAAAAAAAGAGGTCCTGATACTGTCTTTGCGCCTTTTCCAGACAGACATATAGATCACAGAGTTATATTTGATGCTACAGTAGTTTCTGCTAGGCCAATAAATCGACATTCTCCAAAAAATTTATTATTATACGAAACATTATCGGAGACACATTGGAATGTACCTGGTGTAGAAGCAAGTTTTAACCCAGATTTTTTTATAAATATTGATAATGAAATTAAAGATAAATTATTTGCACTTAAGATCTACAAATCTCAAATTAATAAAAAAACACCATCGCGCTCTCCAGATGCTGTAAAAGCACTCGCTCACTTTAGAGGTAGTCAAAATGGATGTAAATATGCTGAGGCATTTAAAGTTGCAAGGATTATAATTTAGAATTACATCTAATTTATTTTTATGATTAAAAATATAAATTCAATTTTAAAAAACTACTTTTTATATTTTATTATATTTGATATTATATTATCAATATTTTCAACTTATTTAGCTTACTCATTAAGAATTGAGACATATCATATTCCTTCTTTAATAAGTTTAAACACTTACCTTATTTGTGCGACAAGCTTTATTCCAATTTTTATTTATTTTAATATATATGAAATATCAATAAAATATTCTAGCCTTGATACAATAAAGAAAATTATTCTTGCAGTTTTGATATATAGTATTTTATTGTTTGTAATATTTTCATTATTAAAAAATGGAACGCCTAGATCTCTTTCAGTAATTCAACCATTAATATTTTTCCCAATTATTTGTATTTCGAGAATTTTAATCTTACTTCAAAATAGAGCTAATATTAATCAAGATATTCCAAACTTAGTTATATATGGAGCGGGGAGTGCAGGGACTCAGTTGCTTAATTCAATTCAAAGTAATAATTTGTATAACGTAGTGGCATTTATTGATGATGATGTATCAAAGAATGGAAAGCAAATTTCAAATGTTAAAATATATGAAGAAAGTATGATGCAAACACTGATTGCAGATTTTTTGGTAAAAAATATTGTAATTGCAATGCCATCAATGAAAATAACTTATAGAAGAAAGTTAGTTAAAAAATTAAGTAAATATAAGATTGAAACTAAGATTCTCCCTGATATTAGTGATTTAATTAATCATGACATATCTATAAATGATCTTAGAAGTGTAAATATTGATGATCTAATAGATAGAGAAATAGATACAAGTAACCAAAATATAACTGTCCTGAAAAATAAAAATGTACTTGTGACTGGTGCTGGAGGATCTATAGGTAGTGAATTATGTAAGCAAATAATTTTTCAAGAACCAAAAGAAATAATATTATTAGATCACAGCGAGTACAATCTTTATCGAATTCAAGAAGATCTAGAAAAAATTGCTACATTTGAAGGAAATAATATTAAATGTAAAATCATTCCAATACTATTATCAATTAATAATTTTAAAAGATTAGAATTGTTATTTAAAGAAAAAAATCCAAAAATTATATTTCATGCTGCTGCCTACAAGCATGTAAACCTAGTGGAGATAAATATATTTGAGTCAATTAGAAATAATTATTTTGGTACACTTAATATTGCCAGGTTATCAAAGAAGTACAAAGTTGAAAATTTATTATTAATTTCTAGTGATAAAGCAGTAAGGCCAACCAACATAATGGGAGCGACCAAACGATTATCTGAACTAGTCATTCAGGCATATGCCAATGAAGAAAAAAATTCTAGTAAGTCAAAAATTTTTTCTATTGTTAGATTTGGCAACGTATTAGCTTCTTCAGGATCTGTGATTAATAAATTTAATAATCAAATAAAGAATCGGGAACCATTAACATTAACACATCCTGAAGTTACTAGATATTTTATGACAATTTATGAAGCGGTTCACTTAATTCTTCAGACTATTATGATTTCCAAAGGTGGTGAAGTTTTTTTATTGGATATGGGCAAGCCAATAAAGGTAATAGATTTGGCAAAGAAAATGATTAATTTAAGTGGTCTAAAACTAAAAGATGAATTAAATATTGATGGTGATATTGAAATAAAGATTATTGGATTAAGGCAAGGAGAAAAACTTTTTGAAGAACTATTAATTAACAATAAATCAATACCCTCAACCAATAAAAATATTTTTTACGCAAACGAAAATTATATTACAGTTGATAAATTAAATACTATTTCTGAAAAACTAGAGTTGAGCATAGAAAAGAATGATCTTGCGGAAGCTATATTCACTCTTGAAGAGCATGTTAGTGGATTTAAATATAAAATTTAATTAATTTTTTTTTCTTACCCAGTGACTTATGATTGATTGTCTAACTCGAGCCAAAGCTAGTTTTTTAGATGGCACATTTTCAGTAATTACTGAGCCTGATCCAATAGTAGCATTTGAACCAATCTCTATTGGCGCAATCAATTTACAACCAGAGCCAATATAAGCCCCTTCTCTAATTATCGTATTATTATGCTTAATACCATCATGATTACATGTAATAGTGCCAGCACCAATAACTACATTATTTTCAATATAAGTATCACCAATAAAACTTAGATGATTTATTTTTGTTCCATCACCTATCAAAGATTTTTTGATTTCAACAAAATTTCCTATACTAACTTTATTTTTTATCTCTGTTTCAGATCTTAAATTAGCATATGGCCCTATAGTACAATTTTTTCCAATTATAGTCCCATCAAGTGTTGTAAAAGGTTTAATAATAGTTCCCTCTCCAATTATAGAATTTTTTATAATACAATTTGCTTGTATTTCAACATTGTTACATATCGTGTTATTTCCATCAAATATTGTATTAATATCAATCTTTATGTTATTTCCACATTTTAAAGGACCTCTTATTTCTACACTTTCTTTATTAGTAAAATTTGGATAAGTCCCTTTAATGTTTATATTGTCATCTTTCATAATAGCTTTATAAATTATATTTATTAATATATACGATATCAAAAAAAATAAATATTAATCTAACAATAAGATAAAATTTATGTGGACTTTAAACAAATCAAAAATACATGGAACAGGGGTTATTTCCACTGAAAACATTAAAAAAAATACAAAAATTATTCAATATATAGGAGATAAAATTTCAAAAAAAGAGGGTGATATAAGGTCTGCGTTGAGAATTAAGAAATATCTAAATAAAAAGAATGAAGGCTCAGTATATATATTTGAATTAAATAAAAAATACGATATTGACGGATCACCAATTTATAATAAGGCTAGGTATATCAATCATTCTTGTAACCCTAATTGTGAAGTAGATATTATTAAAAATGAAATTTGGATAAGCTCAATAAAAAAAATTAATAAAGGTGAGGAATTAAATTATGACTATGGATACCCATTTGATGAAGATGATTACAATGATCATGTTTGTAAATGTGGTTCAATTAAATGTATTGGTTATATTATTTCACGAGATGATTGGCCTAAGTATAATAAATTTTTAAAAAAAAATAAAAAAAATGCTTAATAAAAACTTAATTAGTTTTTTAAAAAAAA
>TARA_B110000858_G_scaffold34070_1_pt1 | contig 24552 bp, 8 predicted proteins | sample TARA_B110000858 | Tara Oceans TARA_B110000858 (sample SAMEA4398247) | marine metagenome | biome: Polar Biome; feature: [SRF] surface water layer (ENVO:00010504); material: water (ENVO:00002006), including particulate matter (ENVO:01000060) such as... | depth 5 m | reverse complement strand
GTCGCTGTCATCGCTTCCCGTCTTATGGCTCACGTCCTTAAGTACCCAAGGTAAACCATGGCAGCTAAGAAAGACTCACGACTTAAGAGCGCAGGTGTCTCTGGCTACAACAAGCCAAAGAGAACGCCCGGTCACAAGACGAAGTCCCACGTAGTGGTGGCTAAAGTCGGTGACAAGGTCAAGACCATTCGGTATGGCCAACAGGGTGTCAAGGGTGCGGGCAAGAGTCCCGACTCGGCAAAGGAGAAGGCACGACGTAAGAGCTTCAAGGCTCGTCATGCTAAGAACATTGCCAAGGGCAAGATGTCCGCCGCCTACTGGGCTAACAAGTCTAAGTGGTGAATTAACTAACTATACCATCGGGTTCCCTAGCGGGAGCTCGATGTGTTTCAACTCAACCTCATTGGAGATTACTATGAGAACTCTTACTACATACACGTACCTCATCCACGAGGACGGCTCCTATGTGCTTAACAGCGACGGAGATCGTATTGTCCTGGACACCGATGGTGCCATGGAGTACGATAATAACTTCAGCGGAATCGCTGGTTCTATCGCCCGGTTCCCACACTTGATGTCCTTTGACGTCCTGTGGTCAGCCTCGATGTCCGAGTGGCGCTTGTTCGTTAACAAGCAGCAGCTCGTTGGACGTTATGGCTCACGGCCTCAGGCCCTCGGAGTCCTGGTCGGTATGTTCCGACAGCTCGGTGCTAATGATGATGAACGCGTGGCTGAAGTCATGAGTCATCTTATGTCCACCACGGGCTCTACTATTGAAGACGACCAATCATTCCTGCCAGTCTCAACTGCCTACTACTCGTACGGCAAGGCTCCAGTTGACGGGCTCGACCCGTTCTACTACTCGGACGCTGCTGATGTGGCCTCGGGTCGTACTCCCGATCTCAGCATGCAGCCGGTCATTGATCAGATGAATGGCGGCAACGCTAACCTCGTCATGATCTATCCTGACTCAGGCGGCAACGGTACTATCAGTATCACTGACGATCGTATCTGGGACCACTTCAACATGGATGATATCGGCAACCCTGGCGATGCTAACTACAAGCCAGGATGGGACGGCGTGTCCCCTACCCCTCAGATGATCCCTGCAGAGTACGTGGCATCTGTCCAGTACTACCTTGATGCAGGTCTTATTGCTACTACCTCAGGCAAGGCGTTCTGCTTTGACTGGGAAGGTGAGGCTCTCACCACTCAGGCTCTGGGTTCAATCTTCTGGAACGACGCAGAGGCTCCTAAGTATAAGGCCGCACTGACTGAGCTCCGCGCTCAGCAGGCCCTTATCTACGAGGCGTGTAAGGCTGCCTTCCCCGAGGCGCACTTCGGGATGTACGGCGGTACCGTCAACGTCCCTCAATCCAAGCTGAAGTGGGACATCCCCTCCAGCTCATTCAAGGCTTCGGGCACGACAAACATTAGATGGTTCGCCCTGTGTGATACACTACAGGCTTCTGTCCTTACTGTTAACTTCCGTGATGCTATCAACGGGACTGAAACCCCTTGGGATTACGTCACCAAAGTATGCTACGACGGATTCGGGCCTGACACAACGCAGGCCTTTATTGATACGCAGGGACAAGGCGACGCCACTAGGCTCGTGCCTTGGTACGTCAAGGAACTCAACGACTGGGCACTCGGTCTTATGAAGTCGGAGCTCCCAGAGATCCCGGCCTTGGCTGTCATCTCCCCTTCTAACATTGCTATCTTTGACTTGGGCACTGACTTCAACGACCTTGATCCATATGCATGGGCTACGCCTAAGGTATGGATTGATCAGACTATCGAGTTCATCACAGCAGCTGATGGCTACCTCATTTGGGATAGCCTCCGTGTCGATCAGACGCGGCAGTTCATGGCGAACTATGTTAACTGGCAGGACATCTTAGATAGAGATACCGCCGCTGGTAACAACGTGCTTGAGAACCGACTGAACAATTGGTTCAATATGCTTCAGGACCTTGAGCGTAAGTTCAACGTCCTTACCCAATTCGCTAATAACTATAGCATCCCTGTGCCTGCTGATGCAGAGGCGTGGTTCAACCTGGATAGGACTACTATCCGTGGTACTGACTACACTCGTAACCTGCTCAGCAGAGACGTGATTGATGCTCTAGACACTACTCTCATTCCTCTTATTGAGGAGTGGAGAACCACAGGTATCGTCCCGTTCTACCAAGTGGCCCCTCCTGTTATGACAGGCGATGCGGTTGTAGGCGGTACGCTCTCTGTGACCGTAGACTTCGCAGGCCCTGTCGACTCTACCACCTACCAGTGGAAGTACAAAGGCGTCAGTGGTACGCAGGGTACTGAATCCACCATCGTGGTGGGAGAGGATGCCCAGGATACAGAGGTTACATGCAGGATTCGGCAGCGAAAGGATAACGTGGAGATCACTAACGTACTCCTCACTTCCGCTACTGTCCCTGTTGTACTGCCTGCTGGTTCAATCTCACCCCTCGCTCCTACCATCTTCGCATCGGTAGTGCTTAGTGAGACCGGTTGGTCCGCGATCAACTCAGGTACCTACAACCCTGCGAACAGTAGTTCAGCTCAAGTTGGAGTTGGATTCATCATCAACATGGCAGGCTTAGGCTCCGCCGCTCGTGCCGACATTGTCGGCGGGCAGACTGAGTTCACCTTTACCATGTCTGGACCCGGAGGCAGCACCTCTGTTGTGGCAACCGTCACCAGTGTCGATGCGGGTCTCAACCTAGAGTTCGCAATGAGCCCTCTTGTAACTGCTCTCGTGAGTGGTTCCTATGATGTCCTTGATTCAATAACCTATACTAACCCATAAAGGAGACTACCTATGATCGAGATACTGAGCCTCCTTGGTGGGGGAGCGGCAGGCTTCATGTTCAAGCTGATCGGCACAATGATGCAGAATCAGGCTGACCTTGCGAAGATTGCCATTGAACGCCAGGTCGCTGTCGACGATTCACAAGATCGCGCAGCCCAGCGTGACCCCGGTTCGTGGGTCAGACGCTTCATCGTAGTGAGCGTACTGTTCGCTATGGTCGGAGCCCCCTTTGTATTGTCCCTGTTCGGAGTCTCTACCTATGTGGAGTCCGGAGGGTCAGTATGGTGGAACCCATTCACTTGGCTGGAACCCGCGTTCCATGAGGTCAAGGGATTCCTTATCCTGGACGAGATGCGTACAACGCTGATCGCCTTGGTCGGGTTCTACTTTGGCGGCGCAGCCGCGAGAGGTCGTTAACTATGACGACCCTCACGCAGTTGATGTCGGGGGACGCCGTCTGGGCAATCTTAGCAGCTGTAATAATCCCATCGCTGGGTGCGTTATGGTGGCATGTCATAACTAAGACAAGCCACTTGTACTCTAAGATTGCAGAGGTCAAAGAAGACCTCGCTATTAAGAATGAACAACTACTACGTCTACGTCATGACTTGAAGAACGTCACTATGAACGTAGAGTGGAATACACAGAAGCTTGCAGCACGGGATAGTGATATCAACTATCTGTTCTGGGAGCTCAATAAGGAGATGCCACGCAATGAGCACGAAGGTATCAAAGCTGAAGGATCGTCTAATCGACAATCTATTAGACGACCTCAACAACCCTGAGAAGTGCACGCCCGGTCTATACCAGGTGGTGCGCGGGGTGATCACTGATAACGCAGGAGAGACTCCCACCGACTTGGTGGGTGAAGTCATGGAAGACCTGAAGAAGGTTGACCCTCCATTCAAGTTCGGTACATAAGTACCGGATATAGTTAGGTAGCATAATTGGTAATGCCCCGAGCTGTTAACTCGGCAGATGCTAGTTCGAATCTAGCCCTAACTGTTTCACTAAAGGAGATACAATATGAAAGCCCCTATCCACTGGGATAACATCCCCGAGGGAGTAAGCAAGGACTACGTCACGGACTTCCGTAACCACCTGTTCGCTTGCTTCAAGTACCTATTCAACACGGAGCCCACGCCCCTGCAGTATGCTATGGCCGATAAGCTCCAGTCGGATCTGGATGGCTTCCAGCTGCAAGCAGGTCGTGGTGCCGGTAAGTCGGTGCTCACCGCATCGTTCGCCTCATGGCTCTTGCTTCGTAACCCTAACGTAACCATCATGGTGCTCTCTGCATCGGCTATGAAGTCGACTGAGTTCGTATCCATGACCCGACGGATCCTGTCCGTGGTGCCCTATATGAAGCACCTCGAACCTGGACCCAACACTCCCGATAGCGCCTTCGGCTTTAACGTGGAAACCCGTTCGTCTGTCAACCAGGATAAGTCCGTGTTCGCACGTGGCGTGTCTGGCCAGATCACAGGTAGCCATGCCGACTGGGTCATCATTGATGACGTCGAGATCGAGAAGAACTCCCATACTGCTGAGGCGCGTGAGCGTCTGCTGAACAAGGTATGGGAGATTGAACAGATCCGTAACCCCGGTGACGGTGGTGGTATCCGAATCCTCGGTACTCCGCAGAACGCCGAGTCCATCTACAACAAGATGCGAGAGGGTTACCCGATCCATAAGTACCCGGCCCTGATGCCAGACGAGGATATGCCCGGTCAGGTTGCTGACTGCTCAGAGTATATCCTTGAGCTGGAGCTAGAGCCCGGCGCCTCCACGCAGCCTGAGCGGTTCTCTGATGAGACCCTCTCTGAGCGTAGAGCTAAGATCGGACCCAAGCTGTTCTCACTACACTACCATTTAGATACCTCGTTGGCTGACGCTGACAGGTATCCGCTCCGCCTGTCTGACCTCCTGGTCATCGACTGCGACAAGGAGCAAGGCCCGTCTAAGATGATCTGGGCCACCAAAGAACCTGTCAAGAATATCCCATCCTTCGGACTGAGCGGTGACGTTCTCTACGAACCTATGTGGATATCAACTGACTACCTCCCCTACAGACAGATCGTTATGCACGTTGACCCCTCGGGTCGTGGTGCAGATGAAACGGCTGTAGCGATCACGGCCTACCTTAACGGGTATGTGTTCGTGCTGGATCTCCTCGGACTGGAAGGCGGCTATGATGCTGGCACCCTGAAGAAGATCATCCGTATCGCGGAGGAGTACAACGTTGACAGGATCATGTATGAATCTAACTTCGGTGACGCTATGTTCGGTCAGCTCCTCATACCTGTGGCACAGTCCATGGGATGTACAGCTGGCATCGACGAGTATAGAGTTAGCGGAGCCAAGGAGAAACGAATCATCTCCACACTCGAACCTGTAATGGGTTCACATCGCCTTGTCTTTGACAAGCGGGCGATTAGGTCTGAGGAAACTCAGCGACAGATCACAAGGATCACGGAAATCCGTGGTTCCCTCAAGCACGACGATAGAGTAGACGCCCTCGGGTCTGCCGTCAAGTACTGGGAGGATGCTCTGGCACTCAATGTAGATGCCGAGTTAGAGAAGGTCCAGGATAAGAAGGACCTTGATATGATCAACAGCTGGCAAGACGATGACCGTCGTATGTTACACTTCCTTCCAGAGGAACGTGGAGCCGTTAGAATAAACGGCAAGTTCCCTGGGCGCAAGCGTAAGGTGAACCCATTAAACAGACTCAAGAACAAGTATAGGAGATGACTCTATGTTTATGCTCGCCGCCGGTGGAGCCATGGCAGGACTCAGTGCGCTACAGTCGTACAACGCGTCCAAGTCTAAGGCCGCCGCAGAAATGACACAATACAATGATCAGATGATGAGACAATCAATGTCCTCGGGCGTTGAGATGTATCAGAACTCTCAGGTCAATGTCGATAGAATGATGGCTAACAAGAACATTGCAGACAATGCGATGAACGCTTTGGTAGCCAACCAGAAGAACCTGCAGAACAGCTATGAGTTCTCAGTCACTAACATGGCTAAGCAGGTCCAGGCCAACACCCAGTCCGTATCACGACGCTCCGCTGCAAAGCTGGGTCGTAACAGTGGTACCTACAAGTTGGCTAATGATAAGATGCGAGAGACAGGCGCAGCTGCGTTTGCTCAGTCCGCACAGAACAAGTATAACCAAGAGAAGTCCATGAAGCAGCAGTACGAGAACCAGCTTAACCAGCGGGACCTCATGTCGTACAACAGCACTGGCGCTCTTATCCCCGGCCTCCCTCCCGTTGAACCTAACCATACCGCCGCTGCTGTGCAGGGTGGGATGCAGGGCTTCCAGCAGGGTATGGGTATGGCTTCAAGTATGGGTAGCGCTATGTCACAGGCCGTTGGCCCTGGCAACATGCCGTCGTGGCTTATGCCGCCCACCCGATAAAGGAGGCTCGGATGCCTAATCCAAACAAGCCCTCTTACGGGCGACTTCAGATTGATACAACTAATAAGGTGGAACCTGTAGTTACAGAGACCGCCGCTGACGTCGGCAACCGTGGCCGAGGTGGCATGAAGAGTGGCGGATTCAAGTTCGCACAAGACTCTAATGCAGCCTACCGCGTACCCGACTCATTGCTGAATACGATTACTGACAACGCTGGCGGCGTCATTGACGCTGTCGACAAGTCCATGCAGCAGGCAAGCCAATGGGCTGCCGAAGCCGACCAGGCTGCTGAGGACGATCGTGAACTGCAGATCCAGCAGGAGATGGCCACCGATGATTACATCGCAGCCACCGCAGCTTCCAAGGCTGCTAGGATCAAGTCCATCAACAGTAAGTTCGATGGTGGATTCATTACTGACAAGGCTAAGAACCGACAGCTTGTGCGAGACGCTCAGGCTACGGCAGCTGTTAAGCAGGGTGAAGGCCTCACGGTCATTAACTCTTATGCTACTCAGTTCGAGAACTTAGAGAACCTTGACAGTCCTGCTAAGATTGCAATGTACTCCGCGATGCTTGAGGACGCTGATGATATCCTGGACCCGGAGCTTCGACGTTCCTTCCAGACTACCATTGACACCACCAAAGCATCGATGGCTTCAGACATGGAGGGTGCGCAAGTCGCTGCCCTCAAGGAGTTCGAGACCCGCCTTGGTAAGGCTTTCCCTACCAAGGAAGAGATTGACGCAGCGGACTATCCCGATAGGGCTACGTTCGTTCGAGGTTCTACCTCGGCTGACTTCGACGTATGGAACGCTCTCCCCCCGGAGCAGCAGGCCATGGGTCAGGTCTTCTTCGAGTCTATCGCTGGCGACATCTGGGACCAAGCGCAGACTGCGACTGGTCGACAGGTTAGCCTTGAGCGTAGCCTGGAGACGCGTGAGCTCATCGGTACGCCTGGCTCTAAGCCACGGCTCGCCTCTATCCTTACGGACTACAGCGCCCCTCGTGGCATTGCTGTCCTGGCTGAAGCGCTGTCTAGTAACACCGCACTTTACAACAAACCAGATCAGGCCCGTGCTGAGATGGAAGACCTTGCTACTACATTCCTGTCGGGGAGCCCCGCTCGCTTCCAGGAATTCATGCAGATGCTTGACCCTAAGGATGTCCCCGAAGCTTTCGCTGGCCTGCGTACTGCAGCCAACGGAACCGGCGAGGAGTTCGCTGGGTACTACAGCGGCATGGAGAACGCAGCAGGAGCTCTGACCTTTGCAGTCGCTACCTACTCTAACCGAGTAGTGTCAGGCGCTGGTAGAGGGCAGACCCGGAACGGTACTAACATGAACGGTACAGGCACACTGCCTACTGCCGAGGATAAGGTTAAGACCGTTGTCGCTGCAGAGCGTGATGCTACCCGCCGCCGTCTGGCTAACAGCCAGGGCGTCGACGAGACTACCATCACTGCTGAACAAGTTAACAACGCTATCGTCCTTGAGTCCTCATCCCCCAACGCGGGCATGATGATTCCTATGGATGATAACTATAATGAGACTACTATCCCTAAGCTTACGAATGCCGTCTTCTCCCTGCCCGCTGGCCACGCTGATCGCGCGGTTGGTATGGATCAGCTGAGGAAGATGGACGATGACGTGGGCTCCTGGATGGAAGGTATCATGGAACTCGAAGGCGGCACGGAAGTGCTTGCTGAGCTCGGCCTTGCAGCTGAGTGGGCTATGTGGAAACAGGAGCGTGCCCTGGAGGCAGCAGGTGGTGAACGGAATGCATTCGCACCCGGACAGCTTGCAGCTAACATGGTTGACGTTGACCTCGACGCCCCTGGTACATACGGGCTTGGACGCCTTATGCAAGAGGGTACACGAGGTCTCACTTCGTACCTTACCCAGTCTAAGTTCTTCACTGAGGATGGAGTCCGTGTGTTCACTGACTTCACCGAGGCTGCCGCTATGACACAGGAGTTCGTTGACGGAGGCTTTGATAGCCCCGACGCTGCCTCCGCTTCCCCTTATGCTACGGCCATGCGCCATGCATTCAAGGGCATCAGTGACATGGGTGGTATCTACAAGGACGATGGACATGGCAGCTACACAGTTGACATGGACGCCGTCACGTCTAACCCATCTCTTCGATACGCTGTCCCCTCCATTGCAAGCGCCGCTCTTATTGACGGTGGTAGCATTGGTACGACTAGCCTGGCTGTTGATATGGTCAAGGCTATCCTTCCCCCTCACGTCGCTGGGATCTATGATCGCGGTAACCTGATGGTGAAGAACGGTATCCTCAAGATGACCCAAGAGTTCTTCGCTAACACTAAAGACATTACGTCTCCTGACTCACAGGAGTTCATGCAGACCTTCGGGCAGCGCCTTCAAGTTATGATGGCAGCTTCGTCCGATCCTTCTACCCAGAAGCGCGGTCTCGCTAAGATTAACGGAGCCCCTGTAGAGGTCACCGGCGTCATCTCTGAGTCTATGATCTCACAGATGTACGGTCGATCTACCCGCAGCGAGGCTGACCACAACGAAGGCGCGTGGGTCCATCACAACGCTCCCTCTGGTCGTATGACCGGAGAGACTACGATGGACGACGGGTCTGTTCAATACGATCCTAGTGAGGATGAGTATCGTGATGATGCTTACTTCACCCTGCTGGACAAACTACACGGCCCTTACGATCCCCTTATGCACGGGGACGACGAGGATACGTATAGGCAGCAGCAGGTCACGGCTCACAAGCGTCACGTCGATACCACCGCTACGTCGGCTATCATTCGACACGCTACCCTGAACGACCCTGCCTTTGCAGAGACAATCGTCACTGCCCTGTCATCGCAAGCCGGTGACGCTGATGTCACCATTGCTGGTGTGCTCGGTATGTACTTCCAGAACAACAACGTCGCTGTCATGCAACGCCCGATACCGGGTATGACTGGTGCTGTTGAAGTCTCACGAGGTATCACCGTGTCCAACAGTGGATGGGAAGTCGGTACAGAGGGCGCTGCTGTCGCTGGTCTCACTCGTGAGAACGGCGTCACTCAGGACGAGGCTCTCGCCGCCCTTCAGTTCGATGTGGTGATTACACCCACGACCGAAGGTAAAGGCAGCCTTAACTTGATCGACGGTTCGTCTCAGTACTCTTCTGCTCAAAGCATTAGGACTGATAAGTTCGAGGCTACATGGGGATCAGGTGGTGACTTCGAGTCAGCTCTTGGTTACACCAACAGCCTTAGCCGTAGGTTCCTCGATGAGAACCAGGTGACTACACTTGGTAACGAAGTTACTACACGTATCTCTAAGGCTCTTAAGATCCCTAGAGCTGAAGTAGCTAAGCGTCTTTACCCCACACTGGCGGGCGGTCAGATGACCCTCCCTGGTCTGGACGTAGAGGCCGATCAGTCTGTCAACGATGTCAACGAATGGCTCCCATTTGGTATGGGTATCATTGGTACCGAGCACGTCCGTCGCAAGACGATGGAGCTTGAGGCCCAGGGTATCGATCCCTTTATGCCAGTCGGCAAGCGTACACAGCTTAAGCAGTTCTCTGCTGAGCGTGGCGTCGCCTTGCTGTCATACGTTGATGCGCTTGAGAAAGGTGATGCCAGTCCTGGTACCCTTGCTGAAGCTATCCGACAGATCAGCGAGCTCACTGCTACAGACGAGCAAGTGCAGGCTGGACCCGATGACAACTCTGATACTCAGAGACAGGTCATGTTCAACCTTAAGCACGGCGGTACTATGATTGAGATGCGTCGGCTTAACAACGCCCGGTCGAATGCTATTACTGATCCTGCAACCATTGCACAGATCAACACATGGCTCACCTCCGGTCATCGTAAGCCACAAGCTATCTCAGCTGACCCCGCATATCGTATGCTGGAGCAGAGAGAACCTACTAGACCTACGCCAGTTTCCAACCCTCGGGTTATGAACCCTGGCTATTAACCAACACTACCCCTTGTGGGGTACTAACCTATCCCACAAGGATTCAACACACGCCGCCCTAGCGGGCCGCACGGAGATCATAATGAACGACGAATACAATGATAAGGCTAGGTTCATCAGCAACAAGACACTCGGTCTCGTTGGTGAGGACCCTACCGTCGCTGCTCTTAGGAAGTCAGCGAAGAAGAGAACGCATGAGGATATTGCTCAGGGCATCTCTACTAACATCAACTCACAGACCGCCTCCGACATTGGAGGCATTCGTAATGCAATCGCAGGTACTCAGTACTCCCACGTGATGGGTAAGAACTATGCCGAAGATTGGATGAAGGACTTCTACACTAACACCGAGTCATTCGATGCTAGTGTCACTAAGTTCCAGGACCAGCTGAAGCGGCGCGATGCGCTCGTTGCAGAGGGTGCTACCTTCGATCTCGCTACAGGCGACTACGACCTTGCTAGTTATAAAGGCGAGGGTCCCGCTTCATTCCAGAGAGCTGAAGGCAACTTCAGTCCTACTGGTGGTAAGTATCTTGTGGAATCCTACGGCACTGCCGATGGTTTCTACGATGCATTCAAGCTCGACTCCGCTGCTAGTGAAGCTACGTTCATGGGCCAGGGTTCTACCTCGGCTACTAACACAGCTATGAACTTCTACGCTACCCCTGACGTCTCCGACTTCCTGTCAGACTTCTCTGGCTGGACCGGTAACCAGGACGCACGTTCACGCTTTAGTGACGTAGCTTTCCGCGACCCCTCACAGCATGGCATGGTCCGAGGTCTCCTCGACTACGCTGTGGATACTAACGATGGGTTCGTCGGCGGTCTCTTCGCACTCAGCAACGACGCTACTACTATGATGGGCGACCTCGTCCGCATGAGTACAGGCGGCAGTGCTCAAGTGCTCGGTGTTAACAACAGCATGGACGGCATCTACTTAGGACGAGAGTCCAAGATGAAGCAGTCCCTGGCTGTTAAGGACCCCCTCTTTATGGATTGGTCAGCAGCTGTTGTCGAAGACTTTGACAACCTGTCTATGGCTGACACCAGTGCAGAGGGTGACCTCTCCCCGGCTCTCGCTCCCCTGGTCCGCCGCTATGGCGCTGAGGAAGTGAAGAACCTACTCAAGACTACAAACAATCAAGACGCCTTCGTCTATGGTCTCAACACACTTGGGAACCATAAGCGTATGGCTCAATATACAGCTAACCACGACATCACCCTTGGCATGAACATCAACATGCTCGGCCATGGGTTGGTCACGGATCCCACTACCGCAGTCGACATCGGCGTTGGTATGGGGCTTATGGTTGCTGGCGCCGTCACAGGTGCCGCTCCCGTCACAGCCCTCGGTGGGTATCTCGCTGTCGCTCGTGGTAGCGCACGCGTAGCTGCTATCCTGTCTAAGGCCCGTAAGGTCCAGAAGGCGGTAGCATCTACCAATAGACTTCAGACACTGAGCCCTGCTATGGGCAAGGTTGGTATCGGCTTGGAGAAGACAGGTAAGATCCTGGTCAATGCTCGCCGTGCCCTCCCCTCGCAGATCTTCTCAGAGCTGGTCTTCCCTAGCATGAACTTCATGCGTAGAGGTGACCAGGGTGCGGATGCAGTCCGTACTGGTAAAGGCTTCAGAGCCTGGCGCGATTACATTGCGTCTGATGCTCAGATGCTTAGCAAGTCTAAGCTTGGCCGGGCCTGGACCCGCGCTTGGCAGAACGGCCTGGAAGGCGGCATCCAGGGATTCGGCGATTACTTCGTCATGCAATCCCAGGAACGCGCTATGCTTGAGGCACTCCACGGACCTGAGGCTGCTGCGCAGCTTGAGATCAACGGAGCCGGTCTCGGTCTTATGACAGGCATGGGCGTCTTCATGGGTGGTACCATGGGCGCTGGCCTCGGTGCTGGGTTCGACGCTGTCGGTTCAATGAACTACGGCGGCCTTACTCGCAAGCTGGCCAATGACTTTACCAAGGGTATCTCCAATGACTTGAGTCAAGGAGCTACCATGTTCACTAACTATAAAGCTGTCGTACGCAAGCAGAAGATCGTACGTTCACTACACGCCAGTGGCGCTAACGTGGACGAGATGGATCTTGACAACGCGCTCGACGCTGAACTTAAGATGATGGAGTTGCAGGGACTTGACGTCGACTACGGTATCAAGCAGGCCATGAAGGAAATCCCTTCTGGTGACAAGCTTGATATCAAGGCGCTCAACACCTCAATCCGAAAGCACGCTGAGCTCCGCGCTCGGGCATTCGAGGCTAACACTGGTATCGCTCGTAGAGCTAATACTGATGTAACCCGTACCTACCTCAACCAGCGTAACCTGTCAATGACAGAAGCTGAGATGAAGGACGTGGAGACCTCAGATGGTGCTGACTTTACAGCCGACAAGTTTGGCGAAGCCATCGACTCTTCCGAGGAAGCAGTCGCACGTGAAGCTAACGCGAAGGCTCTTGAGACTAAGGCCGAGGAAGCAGCTGCTAGACTCGAAGCTCTCAAGACCAGCGAGAAGGCCGCATCCAAGGCAGTCCGCAAGGGCGCTAAGGGTGAGGACAAGGTTGCTGCTAAGGAGCTCGAAGCAGAGCGCCGCGCAGAACTCCGCCTCGCTGCCATCGAAGCTTCCGACACTGCAGTCGCAGCTCGCGCTGCTCGTGGTGACATCATCGACGCACAGACTACTGCGCTCATCGATGACATCGCGGGACGAGAGATGGACTACATGAAGAGATTGTACCACCTCACACGACAGGACGTAAACGATCGTCTTGCCGTTGAAGGTAAGGGCACCTCCTCTGACGACACACCTCTCGGTAACATCTGGAGCATCATTGAAGGCAAGGGCGAAGACGGAACCGTCAGCGCACAGGCCATGAGCACTAGGTTTACTAGCGATGAACTCGACAGCACTGTGCTGGCTAATGGTAAGACAGTCAGAGAGGCGCTTGATAGCAAGCCCTACATGACTCCTGCCGAAGCTGCCGAACTGGTCGAAGAAGCCCGTGGTCTTATCCTGTCCCAAGCGGACCTCAAGGATATCAGCACGGAGCTCATTGAACTTGAACGACTCGGACGTATCCTCAACAGTGATGATGAGGCTCGTCGTATTATGCAGGACGTTAAGATCCAAGCAGAGATCTCGGCACAGGTCCGTGACCTCGAAGCTGGTGACGTGGAGACTACTGGTCTCCCTGCCCGCGCTCGTAACACTATGCTGAAGGAACTCCCCCGTGAGAACCAGACAGCCGTGGCACGACGCAAGCAGCTTACTGAAGGTGTCAACGCCCAGCGTCAGAAGGTCGAGCAAGCCTCGATCCTCCGTCGTGAGCGTAACAGTGGCATCCTGCAGACCGCTCAGCAAGAGCTGGACCTCGCCAAAGCTAAGGATGCTAACCATCCTAACTACGGTGCTGACGTCCAGGCCGCTGCTGATCGAGTCACTAAGATCAAGCGTGAGATCCGTAAGGGTGTCACCGCTGAGTGGGTAACCACTCGCAAGAACATAATCAACAGCCTACTGAAGGAACACGAAGTGTCACTCCGCGATAGCGAAGCACACGTCGGTCCCCTCATGGCATTCATAAACAGACTTAGGTACGAGGCATCCAGAGCGGGTACGCCCATGCAGAGGGAAGACGGATCTATCCGACTCATCCTGAACCAGAAGCAGATCCTTGCTCTCCTCCCACCTGAGTACCGGTTCCTTATCAACGTCGACGGCTTCCAGGCAGCACGCCTGGATGGTACTGACTCGTATGATCTCCACACAATCCTCACTGAAGTTACCGAGCGTATCGCTCGTAGTGACGGTGATATGGCTACCCTCATCCGTGAGGGAGCTGGGCTGCAGGCGGAGCTTCGACGAGCACAGGACGGCCTTGACGCTGTTGAGATGACCGAACGACATCAGGCTGCAATGATGGAAGCACAACGCGTCCATGCCATTGCCCTGTTCAACTCAGAGTCTAACAAGGGTCAGTATGCTGGCGGCGGTACTAGGGACGATTGGTCCTCACGCTTTGCCCAGACATTCGATGCCCGAGCTGCTGGTCGCCTCATGCGTGCCGGTGCCTCACAGACTCACATGCGTGCCATTGCCAAGGAGCTTGGCGTAGAGATTCAGGACGGTGACCTTACGTTGCAAGACGTGAAGCGCATCGCCCTTAACATCTACAAGGCCGCAGGCGTTCTGACTTCCTTCGATGAACTCGGTGGTGGTCCTAGCGCTCGTGCCTTTGAAACTCCTGAGAGTGCTGCTGAGATGATCATCGAATCCCTGGAGTCCCCTAAGCGCAACGATGCTGCATTGGACGACGAGGGTCGATACGATCTCAGAGAAACCTCACGAGGAGTCAAGGGACGTGATGTTAAAGAAAGTCAACAACCTGACCTTGCTCGTAGATCCGAGAAGAGACAGAAGGCACAAGATGCTGGCCAGCGCATTAAGCGACTGGGCAATGTATCCGAGGCCCTGACTCGTCGGCTGTACGAACAGGCTAGGACTAACAAGCGAATTCAGCACCTGCTGTTCGACGAGGATGGCAAGCAGCGATCCGATGCGGACATTGATGTGCTGTACGATTGGCTGCGAGACATTGAGACACGGGCTAAGGCCGGTGAATTCAACCTCGATGATGCTGACGCAGGGACTGCAACTGGTGGCAATTCATTCCGAATCGCCCCAGCTGAATGGGTCTCACGCGCAAGTGACTCACCTACTAGAGGTGTGAAAGCTTACGTCGATGGCGTCATGCGTAACATCGAGAAGAACCCTCCAGCTATGATCTCCACTATCCATGACCATATCGACGCCGGTATGGACGGGATGTACGGAGCACTTAACCCCTTCATTGATGGGGTCAGTGAGAATGGATTCGCCTCCGCACAGGGTGCACTCGGTACTGGCTTCGGCTTCCGTACCTTGAACGCTCGTGCTGGATCTATCCCCGATCAACTTAACACTGCCTTCGAGCTCACCATGGGCGTCGAAGGTCTTGTCCCTGCAGCTCGTGCACGATACAACGAAGCTCTTGTCCCTCATCTCCAGGACCTCCTGAAGAAGATCGATATGACTATCGCTGACGATGCATCTGATGCTGAAGTACTGGGAGCTATCGCCCGTCTGCTCGACACCGAGTCGACTAAGGGTGAGGCTGCTCAGCTGTTCCTCCCTGGTGCTAAGGACCTTGACGCTGATGCGTCAGGTGCCAACGTGCTGATGGCTAACATGCGACTGGAAGAACTCGACGCCGCTCTGGCCTCGGGTGATCTTACAGGCGCACTGGCCGCTGAGGCTCGGGACAACCTGGGTCGTACTAAGCCGTTCACTACGGACGCTAAGGCCGACCTCTATACTATTGTACAAGAACTGGTAACCAAGGATCTCACTACTCCTGATAACATCCGCAAGCTCGCCACTGAGGCAGCAGGCACGTCCGCTTCCCCTCTCGTCATTGACGCGTGGGAGAAGTCGCTCACGGTGTGGAGTAAGATCCTGTCCAGTAAGAATGAAGCGCTGTCAAGCTCGCTTCGTGATCTCTTCAAGGGCCCCGTCATGACTGACCTGTATCAGGTTGGCGTTGACAAGATGGGCGATGAGATCTACTCTAACTTCCTTGCAGGCGCTGATGGCGCTCTGAAGGATAAGCCTGACGCGGTCGCCGAGCTCGATCGAATCCTCGCTGAATCACAACTCCCATCTGATGGTGTCGTTGGTACTACGCTGACTCGCAACACTGCGCGTCGTAGCCTTGCTAATAAGCTGGCTCATATGCTGCACTCCAACAGTACTCACATCGAAGGGTCTAAGATTAAGCAAGGGGTATTCGGTAATGCCTTCCTTTCCAATAAGGATATCGGTAAGGCACTCCTCAAGGTTCGCCGTCAGCAGTTCGCTGGTGCGGTCCGAGAGCCTTCGAAGATCTTGAACGACCCTGCGCACCTTGATGCAATCGCACGTGGTATGCTTGGGTTCGGTAAGATGGACCTCACTGCTGACCAGCACGCTAACTTGCTGGTACAGAAGATGATGATCTACAACGCAGCACAGGAGCATATGACTCCTGGCTCACGTAAGAAGGGTAGGACCAGCTCCATGGAACAACAGTTCATGGAAGCTAAGGGTGCTATCGACGAAGCCGTTGGTGACCTCACTGGTGAAGCTAAGCTTGAAGTTGCACGTTCTACTATGCGGTCTATCCGCGAGAAGAACACAGCTAGAGCTGAAGCCTTCCAGGCACTTGCCAATCAGAACTTCCACGTCGACGCTGACAAAGCCGAGCTGATCCTTGGGATCATGCATGGTGACGAAGTCGCGTCGGAGATGTTCGACAACCTCTCCCCTCTCGCTAAGCAGGCTATGGTCAGCGGATACTTCCGTGACCTGTCCATCTCAGCGGAAGGTCGTATGTTCGTTAACACCGTCCTTGACATGATCGGCGATAAGTCGATGCGTGCCGAGAGCGGCGACAACCCCCTGGGTGTTACTAAGTTCTTCAACAAGGACGGCGTTGGTATGGATGCGAAGCAAGCTCGTCGAGCTGCTATCCTCCAGCTCGCTGTCAACACTGCTGAGCTTACCGGCGAGATGCCGCCCCTGGGTAAGATGAGTCATGACGATCTCACCATGGAACAGTTCATGAGTGAATGGGCTGACATGAGCCAGACTTCAGAGAAGGCTCTGAAGACTGTAGGCGACAACCAAGCAGAAGGCTTCCTCCTCCCTGTCGAGCGATTGCTCGAACGGAGTGGTACCCTCGATGGTCTGACCGCTGAAGCTCGTGCCGAGCGCATCACACAGGCAAACAGCCACTTCAACAAGCTCCGTAAGAACGCACTCTCAGGTCGCGCTAAGGATAATCCTTATGGCGATGCTGATGACGTGGTTCGTATGGGCCCTTGGGGAATGGTTGACCCTCGTTATAATCACAACTTCTCGGACTCCGTCGGCATCGCAGGTGCCCGCGCAGTCCAGTTGATACCTGAGACTTCCGGACTCCGGGATCTCAGAGGGCTCGAAGCAATCGCCGAGAGCCAGCCCACAGGGCAACGCGCTATGTTCTCAACTGAGGAGATGGCTAACTCTGTGGATGTTACTGAGATGGCACTGCCTATCTACCCCATCGGGGCTTTGGATAGACAGCTGACCGCAGCTATGGACTTCGGTACAGGACGATCAGGAGCCGTTAGGTTCCGGTCTGTGATCCTGAAGAAGACCCTTGATTCATTCGCCGACTCCATGCAGGACTACGCCCACGTGGCTGACCTCCGTGCTAAGGGTAGGTATGATGAGCTGTACGTGTTGTACAAAGAGACCTTGGCCATGAAGGCTGAGTTCGAGGACATGAGCGGACGCTCTGCCTCTGAAGTCTCTGACCTCGAAGCTTACGGGAGTGCGTTGCTTAACGGCCTCGACTCTGGCGATAATGGTCCCGCGTTCCGTGGGCAGAGTATCCGCCACCGTGCTAGAGCCCGTGGTCGTAGAGAGTTCAACAACGTCGCACAGTGGTCACGCGATCTCACTAAGAGTACTAAGTCTATCCTTAAGGTCGAGCACACTGGTGCTATGGATCTTACTGGTGGCTCCTATGAGGCTAACCTTGCGCGTACTGCGCAGATGGGTAATGCCCGTGGGGACCTTATGCCTTGGCTGTTCAGCACTGCTGATCACCATGGTACCGTCCTCGCTAAGTCCGGACCTATCGGATACAAGGAGAACTACGACTCATCCCGTACAGCTCTGTTCGCGCAGATGTCTGACTCACAGCTTCTCGTTGCCGCTGCCCTCGTTGGTAGTCGTCAGTGGAAGGGTGTGTTCGACGGGCTTGGTCTGAAGGACATGACAGCTGAGCGCTTCCGCCAGCTGCGTGGTGCCTTCGAGCTCTCTCAAGGATCACTCAACATTAACACGTCTAAGTTCGACTCAGACATCGCGGAGCTCTTTGCTCCCGGTAGACGAGACGATACCTTCGCTGTCATCGAACGAGAGATGGAACTTGCCCAGACTGATCTGGTAAGCTCCAGCTTCGTAGGTGACATGGGTGCAACGGGTGAGGGCAGGATGCTCTTCAACGCGATGTTCTCAGACGCTGAAGTGGCAGAGCTCCAACGTGGGCTGTCTGCTGGTGGTAGGACATGGGCCGACTTCGAGAACGAGGTCTTCACTAAGACCATCGCTACCGAGAACGGTGCACAAACTCCTACTGCATTCGTCAACATGTTTGGCGAGGTCATTAACCCACACGAGGTTACCGGTCAGGTGCGCGTTGCGCAGACTGCCGACGAACGTGTGCGAGCAGTTAACAACAGTAAGAACCGCCCCCTCTTCAACCGTCAGCGCACAGGTGCTGCTCTTGGGTTGGACTCCATCAACTATAAGATGGAACTCTCCCAACAGATGAAGGGTTACGATGGCGAGTTCGGACGACCGCTTGCTCAGGTACAACGTGCTGCTGCTGACGAGAGCGAAGCTCTTGAGATGCTTATGCACATGACCAAGAAGAAGAAGATCATGCGAGCTGATGCGATGACTCAGGACCTTAAGTCCAACCGTCGCTATCTTAACATGGACGCGTACGAGACTACGCCTATGCTGGATTCAGCGCAGCAGGTTGCTGCGATGTACACCATGCGTGGGTCGCTCTTCGCTCCTCTTGCTGATCACCCCGTGCTACAGCCTAAATGGCAAGCCATGTATGACCGCATTGCAGCGGGCGACAAGGCTATGATTAACGCTGTATTACTAGGGGATATGAAGGGTGAGCTGTCACGCGAAGGATACTACGGTGTCCTCGCTCTCGACAACGTTAACTCTAGCGAGCCCGAGCTTCTGGCATTCGCTGACGAAGTAGTCGTTGCAGTAGGTGAAGTACGAAGTTACTTCAACCTCCGCAGTGACGAAAGCCCCGCAGCTATTGAAGCTGGCCAGGCGGCGTCGGAAGATGCCCGCACTATCTTCGAGACTAACAGCCTCATGGAAACGCAGAACACTGCGCATGACGCTGTCGCTTCTATCATGATGAATGATAAGCTTAGTCCCTCGAAGAAGCAGGAGCTCATCAACAAACTGAACACAGAGTCCGACCCCGCCTCACGGCAGGAACCCGGTCCCTCTATGAAGGATGTTGAAGACAACCCTTCCGCTTTCGATGTAAGATCTGTAGACGACGGTCGTACGCATACGAGACTACTCCGACTCAAGGATGGCAACGCAGCCAAGCGAAAGCTTGACACCGTGTTCGCTGTGCTCGAAGGTCAGGGTACTATCTCTAAGCAGGACCGCCTTCTACTTGACGCTACCTTCCACGGTATGGATGACAGCTTCGCCGAGAACGTCTTCGCAGGGATTGACTTCCGCGTAGACGAAGGTGAGAACGCAGTCGCAGGCGAGGCCATGGCTATGGCTACCGTCGACGGCGTCGTCCAACGAATCACTGTGGCTAGGAATCTGCATGAGCAGATGAATGGTACCGACGCTAAGTTCGGTGCCGCTGGTGTAGTGCTTGAAGAGGTAGGCCACATGGTCGACCTTAACATGCGTGCCAGCAACTCCAAGCTGTGGGGTCAGACTGTTGATAGCTATCTGACAACCTACGGTGCTGGAATGCACCCCGCCTTCAAGACGATCTTCGGATCAACTCCTTCAAAGCTCTCGGCCTCCGAGGGACTCGCACGTGGCTACGCTGCTGTGATGATGTCCAAGGCTGCGGATGAGATCTTGAATGGTGCTGATGCTAACATGAAGCAGTGGCTTGGCCAGGCTCACGTTGCATCGCTGACCGCTATCCGTAAGCTCAGAGGCGACGCTGTACTGCGACGCTTCGAGGACGGTGTGATGACTCAGCTCGCGAGTAAGCTCCGAGATGCTAAGCCCATTGACATGACGCTTAGGATGGGTGAGTACCTCCGCACACGGGGTGAGGAAACGATTGATACGGCATGGCGTGCGAACCACGACGATGCTATTACTGAACGGCAAGTGTCCGAACAGAACAGACGGATCTATGATGACAACCTTTCAGGTGACGGTCGCTTGGATATGAACTCCCTTAGGGAGACGTATCACGACAACCAGCCTCTTCAGGATGCGATGGCCTCTAACGAGATCATGGCACAGCTTGAAGTACTGGGCGGCGGCTCTGAGGTTACTACTACGTTTGGCTCTTGGGTGTCTGGTCTTGTTGACCAGGTTGCCGTGGGCTGGGGACGTAAGGTACTTCATAATACCCGAGCTTGGTCGCAGCCTGCTGCTACCATCTCTCAGTTCCTTGACTCCGGTTACGGCGTTAAGGGCGAGATGACTACCATCATGAGAGGCCTTGCTTCTATCATGTCACCTACTGAGACCATGTCAATGGCAGGGTTCAGTACGTTGTCTGGTGGGCGTGTGCCTACTCTCACTGGTATGCAAGGTGAGATCCGTGGTCGCTGGGACTCCGTAATGGAAACCCTCTTCCTGCTGAAGCAGGGCGACAAAGCGCTTAACAAAGTGGAGGGCTCTATGTCCTCCTTCAACGAAGCTATCTCCGCAGCGATGCGGACTGGCGATGACCCTGCTGCTCTGAAGTCTCTCAGCGAGACAGACCAGGCCATCGCTCAGGAGCTTATCATCGATGCCCGTCGTGCCTTGCGCATGACTGCTGACGATATGCTCGAAGCTGGTATGATCAGATCCGAGAAGGAAGCACAGCTCTGGCGAGAAGGCCTGCCTATGCGACTGACTAAGGATACCTATAACGGTGACAACGCTCCTGCCTTCCGAGGTAAGTTGGCTGAACATATCGCACGCAAGATGCAGTCTTCCAACATGCTCGACACGAGTGCTATCCGCTTCATCGAAACCCCTGATGGTGAGATGCTGTGGCGTGGTGCTGGTGATGAGTTGCTGCTGCCCTCTGACATTCAGCGCTTCCGAGACTCAGGTCTCGATCAGTTTGCTGATAAGGTAGAGGCTCACATCAAGGTCATCCAGAGAGACTCGGCTAAGCCAGTCACTTGGGACCACGTGTTGAACACTCTTGGTAAGTCGGTAACTAGAGTCGACCAGCTCGACCCTACGTTCCGCAACATGTATGACCAAGCTCTCAGCGGCGAGATCACGAACCCCGTGGCGGTCGAACGAGCTAACGCATACATCAAGACCATGGATGGAGAGGTCGTCAAGTATCCTCAGGGATACGCTGGCCTCCGCGCTACCAAGACCGCAAGGTCTCTCAGCGACTCCGCTCATGTCCTGTACTCCGATCCCTACATCGACGCTGACGGAATGATGACCGACCCTGAACTGGGTAGGTACATCGAGACGGACTTGGTGTCGATCTTCGACGGAGTGATGCGAGGACCTGCCGCTCAGGGGCTGGACCGCGCTACCTACGGACGCGCCTTTGGCGTCAGGGGTATGGGTGTTGAAGACATCACTAAGATGCTTAAGCGCATGGTAAAGAACTCCGCTGCAGGAAACGCCTACGCCACGATCGATAAGATCACTGGCCAGGGTGGCCTGGAGCTACAGACACTTGATGCTGCCTCGAAGAAGTTGATGCTGAATCAGCTCAGCAACTTCGATATGGCAATCAAGTATGCGAAGGGAACTATGTCTAGGGCTGACCTCGAAGCTAACGACACTCCCTTCTTCAAGATGCTGAACGACGTCATGGCTCTCTCTACGACTGCCATGGTCGGGCCTCGGTACTTCCTTGGTGCTATTGCGGATGAAATCCCGCAGGCAGTGCTCAAGGGATACGGCGACATGTTGAGTGGCCTTCGTGGTCACGTCGACGGTGTGCTGTCCAAGGCTAACAGTCGTGCTGCTCGTAAGGATGCCCTCAGTGGTATCACTACGTTCATCCGCGACATCCAGCATGACAGTGCTGTCCAGACCAGGATGACTGGTCAGGAAGGTTCACAGTTCCTAGACGAGGACGCGCCCCGGCGTGGACTACAGGTTATGAACGACAAGCTCTCTAAGTTCACTGGCCTCGGCTTCCGTGATCTTACTCAGCGCATCAAGGCTCATGACGTCCGCGCCTCCGTGGCACGGATGACTACCATGATGAAGAACCCAACTGATGGAGGCGACTCCATGTACGACGGCCTTGTCAAGATCGCCAGCGAGTATGACTTGGGTAAGCTGGAGGAATCCGGTGAGCTCAACGAGATGCTTAGGACTCTGGGCTTCCGCTCCGAGCACGTTGGCACAATCCGCGAGATGCTCCGCATGGGCATCTTCGATCAGCGAGTCGCTGCGCAGACGAAGCGCATCATGACTGACTTCGTTGACGAGAGCAGCGGATCCCTCAACTTCGATAAGGCTGGTGAGTTCATCCAGTCGCGTCAGGTAACTGATGCTGACCGTGTGAACTACATGACAGCCCTGAGTAACCTTCGAACGATGATCTCCATCGACTCGATCCGTAACTCAAAGGGTACTACTGTTGCCGATGCCAGCATTGCTGGTACATCGATTCAGCAGATCATGACCCGGCTGCAGTCGTATTCCTCTATGGTGTCTGGCGCTTTGCGTCGGCAGGCCTTGGGTGGTGCGAGTGCTACCGCTATGCAGACTCTTCTCTACATGGTCGCAGGCTATGCTTACTTCCGTGCTACTCAGATGGCGCGTGGTAAGAGCTTCGACGAGGCCGTCCTCGGTCAGTGGGAAGAGAACCCAGAGGTTGAACTCTACGATATGATTATGTCCGTACCCTTCCTTGGGTACTCACAGATGCCGTTGGCCTTCCTGTTCAAGCAGGTCGGCATGAACGCCATCGCTGGTCAGGAACAGTTCGGGGTTAAGGGTGGTAAGGCCTACAGCATCGCTGCTGTGGCAACCCTCAACCGTATGCTGGAACTCCTGTCCACCATCCCTCAGCATGTCCGTAGTGCTGCGAGCGGTGAACTGAAGGCTCGTGAGATGACCATCGACCTTGCGTCGGGTACTCCCACACCCTTCAACTGGCTGACAGCTCCCATGATGGGAGAGGCAGCTCAGGCATGGCAGGACTCTAAGGCTGGGGCTTTGACCCAGATGTCTGTCAGAGAGAACCCCAATGCGGCAGCCGCTTGGTTTATCCGAGAGGTTCTCGACAACGGAGGCATCGACATTAGCGACATTGACGCTGATCAGATCCTCCAGATGGGTGGAGCTAACTCCATGAGCGGTTCGTCTGCTCGTGATATCGCTTCTCTCTCAGCTACTCAGGCTGCTCAGTCCTCCAAGCCCTCGGCTTCTGCCGGGGTCAGGATGCCTGAAGCACCTGCACCGGAGCCCGCAACGGCTCCATCCGCGTCCCCACTCGAAGGTCTACCGACCTTTAAGGCCGCGCCCGATACTCTTCGTTGAGTGTCAGGGGGCTCACCACTACATGTGGTGGGTCACCCTTTGTCATACCATATATAGACTTGAGCTCGTAGGATCCTCTCTAAGGGCCTGCACCAAATGTCAATGAGTATCCACCCGGATTGGCTCATCCACCCGATTCAAATGCGCTGGCGACCCCTTCACGGCCCTCACACGGCATTCAAACATGAAAAGGGTTCCCGCTGGAACGGGGAAAACGACAGAGATCCTCAGCTCACTCTCATTGATACTACCTACTACAGTACCTCCGGTGGCCACTGGCCCCCACCCTGCCCCCTCATTGGTGACCCGTGGGGTCATAGACGTGGGGGAGTGGGAGGTGAGAGGGAGGGGAAACCCAGACACCGATGTAAAGGAACATAGGGTTATAACTATAGGTTACATATAGTTACCATATAGTTACCTATATGTTATCTTACGTTAGGTTACCGCCTATAGTTACATAGAGTTACCTATAGGTTAGGGCCTACAGTGGCTACGCCTGTCACTGTGTAGGTAGCCCACACCGCTGTGACCCTCCTACACCGCTGTCGCCCTCGGGCACCGCTGTCAGGGTCACCCTCTGCCCACCAGGGGAAATCGACTTAGGGGGTCGGGTATTCACAGAGGGGTATCTATTAAATGGCCTCGTTGAATCCCCCCCTGCAACCCCCCTGCCACAACCGTGCGGCGTGCTAAGACCGCTCGGGCTGCGCCCTCGCTCCGGAATGGCGACGGAGACCTGGCGGTCTCGTCCCCTCCGGACTCACCTACGGTGCCGCCTGTGGCGGACAGAGGGGGATCGCTCGCCTTCGGCTCGCTTTAGAGCGCTGGGGCGTCCTGTGGTGCACAGGGAGGGACCCTTCGACGTAGGGGTACCTGCTCTTTTCCTCTCCTCCTCCCAGGTGGGTGGCTCGCGCTTCGCGAGGCGCCCAGCTGGGACTCTCCTCTTACATATCGACAGCGGTGCTTGTGCACAGACTGTCAACACCTCGTCCCGAAAGGACACACA
>TARA_B110000858_G_scaffold197133_2_pt1 | contig 24757 bp, 20 predicted proteins | sample TARA_B110000858 | Tara Oceans TARA_B110000858 (sample SAMEA4398247) | marine metagenome | biome: Polar Biome; feature: [SRF] surface water layer (ENVO:00010504); material: water (ENVO:00002006), including particulate matter (ENVO:01000060) such as... | depth 5 m | reverse complement strand
TAAATTGATATAAATTTATTAAATACATCTTTCCATATATATTTAATAAATTATGAATAATACCACACTTGTTATAGTTGAATCACCAGCTAAATGCAACAAAATAGAGAAATTTTTGGGACCTGGATATAAAGTACTAGGCTCATTTGGACATATTACACAATTAAATGATCTAAAACAAGTAGATTTTAATAACAATTTTAAAGCTAAATATGAAATTATTGACAGCAAAAAATCACAAATAGTTAAAATAAAAAAAGCTATTGAAACTAGTGATGAAGTAATATTAGCTACAGATGATGATAGAGAAGGTGAAGCTATAGCTTGGCATATATGTAATGTATTTAAATTGGATGTTAAAAAAACTAAACGTATTATATTTCATGAAATTACAGAAACAGCTATTAAAAATGCTATAATTAACCCTACTTATATTAATATAGATTTAGTTAATGCGCAACAAGCTAGACAAATCTTAGATTTAATGGTTGGCTTTAAAATAACACCTCTACTATGGAAACATGTTGTATCTAATACCAAAAACCCACTTAGTGCTGGTAGATGTCAAACGCCTGCGTTAAAACTTGTTTATGATAATCATTTAGAAATTGAAAAATCACCTGGAAAAATTGTATTTACCACAAATGGTTTATTTACAAATAAAATAATTAATTTTACTCTTAGCGATAATCATGATAATATTGAAAATATGGAAAGATTCTTAGAACTTTCTAAAAAGTTTCAACATGAACTATCAAAAGAACCATTACAAAATACAAGTAAAACACCACCATTACCATTTACAACATCTAGTCTACAACAAAATAGTAATAGTAAATTAAATATTTCACCCAAAGAAACAATGTCTCTTGCTCAAAAATTATATGAGACCGGATACATTACTTATATGAGAACTGACTCCAAAGTTTATAGTCAAGAATTTATCGATAAAGCTAAACAATATATTATTAATAATTACAATGACGCCTATATCAACCCATCAATAAATGTTTTCTCACAAAAACAAAATAAAGACAATGTTATTACAAAATCCACCGATAAAGCAAGTAAAAAAATAAATGATAAATCCAAAAAATCAAATAATAACGCACAAGAAGCACATGAAGCAATTAGACCTACCAATATAACAACTGATAATCTAGCTGATAATGATAGTAATCTCACATCTAAACATCGTAAATTATATAGGTTAATTTGGTGTAATACATTAGAAAGTTTAATGGCTCCCGCTACATATAAACAATTAATTGTTAAAATTAGTGCTCCTGAAAATTTACACTATAAGTACATAAGTGAAGAAAATATATTTCCAGGATGGAAAGTAGTTCAGGGTTTAGAAAGTGATAAATATTTTAATTATCTTTCTATCATTAAATCTTCTACTATTAATTATAAAAAAATTATTAGTAAACAATCCTTAAAACAACTTAAAAATCATTATACAGAAGCCAAATTGGTACAACTATTAGAAGAAAAAGGAATTGGACGACCTTCTACATTTTCAAGTCTTATTGAAAAAATTCAAGAAAGAGGATATGTTAATAAAGAAAATATTGAAGGAAAAACACTAGAATGTATTGATTATGCATTAGAAGATAATAAAATAACCAAAGATATATCACAGCGTGTATTTGGAAATGAAAAAAATAAATTAGTAATTACTCAAATTGGATTATTGACAATTGAATTTTTAACAAAATATTTTACTGAATTATTTGATTATAAATATACAGAAAATATGGAATTGCAACTCGATGTTATTGCAAAAGGTGATAAAGAATATTATGATTTATGCAATGATTGTAATCTATATATTGAAAATTTACTTAAAAATACCACATTTGCGAGTGATTCTACAAATAAAATAGATAAAATTAATATTAAAATAGACGACAAACATAGTTATATTATCGGTAAAAATGGTCCAACTATAACATATAAAAAAGAAGATGGTAAAATGGGATTTTATGGTGTTAAATCTGATATCGATTTAACTCGTCTTAGAAATGGTCAATATAAAATTGAAGATATTATTGAAGTTGATTTATCTAATCTAGGAACATATAAAGGGTATGATGTTTATCTTAAATCCGGTCAATATGGTTATTACTTAGAATGGAATAATATAAAAAAATCATTAAAATATGTTAAAATTAATGTACCTCATAAAAAAATACAACTAGCTGATGCTATTAGTATTTTAGAATTATGTGAATCAGGTGATAACACATTGGTTAGAAGAATAAATGATAATCTATCTATTAGAAAAGGTAAATATGGTGATTATATATTTTATAAAACCGAAAAAATGAAAAAACCACAATTTTTGAAATTAAACCAATTTGATAATGATTATCGCAATTGTGATATTAAATATTTACACGATTGGATTAAAGAAAAATATCAAACAATTTAATTGATTAAAAAATAAAATTGATTTAAACATATAAAAAATTATATATTTTTATAACCAATTACAGTATAGTATATAACATGAATACTTGTGAAATTATTGATTATGAGGGCGATGAAATATATAAACCAATCAAGATTAATGGAAAATGGGAAGATCAATCTGGACAACAAATAAGAAAAAATTATAAAAACAAAAAAATTAACTGTCCTTGTAGGCAATATTTAAATGAATTTTGTAACGGCACTTTTAAATCTAAACTTATTTACACAACTGAAAATCACACATATTTTATAACAAAACATACAAAAAGTGAAGGACATGTGAAATGGTTAGAACATAAAAATTCTATTACATCCACCCTTGAAGAAAAGTCTAAAAATGAATTAATAGAAAGGGTTGAAGAATTGCAAAGAAATATGCGTAAAGATAAAGTAGATTTTAGAGGATATTTAGAATTACAAGAAAAAAGACACGAAGAAGCAGTGTTAAAATTAGAAGAAAAAAATAAAGATTTAAATGAAAATCTACAAGATAAAACCTATATTATTAGTAAACTTGGAAAAGAAATAAGAGATCTAAAAATTAAGTCTGGTGATATAAATTTTATAGACCTATAAAATTTATAATTAGACAGATCAAATAAACAATAAAATAAAATTGATTTAAATATATAAAAAAAATTATATATTATTCAATATACATTACGCTATATTTTTTCATATATATTATGTTAAAAAATGAAAAACTTTGCAATATTGGAAATAAATGGACACAATTAGAAGAAATGTTATTAATAGACGAATTAAGTGAAAACATTAGTATAGATGAAATAGCTAAAAATCATGGTAGGACAGTTGGTGGTATAAAATCAAGATGTAAAGATATAGCCTATAAGTTATATAGACAAAATAAACCAATAGAAGAAATAACAATGACAACAAAATTGAGTGAAACAGACGTAATAAACCATATAAAAGCGCGTCAATATAAATCAAAAATGTCCATAGATAAAAAAACGCAAAATCACTCAGAAATTCAAATAGATCATATGAAAAATGATATCAATCAAATAAAAAATTCATTAAAAGAAATCTTCGGTATGATACAAGCAATATATGAATTTGAAGATCGTTAATCGTATAAATAATATCCATTAATATGTTTATTAGCGTAGCATTCATATACTAAATGTCCTTTTCTTCCACACCGAAAACATTTGTTAGTATTAGTTGTTTTGTTTTTATAATTATTTTTTTCTGTCGTTTTATAATATCCAACTCCTGAATCTCCTTTTTTAAAGTCATAACTGCTACTTGGTCCGTTAAAAATACCACATGCCTTAAAGTCACTTGTAAAATCTACATTTGGCTTTAATTTACAGTAAAAATTCTCATGATATTTAGCACCTTTAAAAGTTTCAAACTCTTTATGACAGTATATACAACACCAATTAGCATATGAAATATTACAGACATCGTGTATTTCTTCTTCATATGTTTCTTCTTCCTCTGATATATAATTACATTTACTAGCAAAGTGTCCTTTTTTACCACATATAAAACATTTATCACTGGATGAGTTAATCATTTTAGATATAATGTCTATAGATGAATTATCTAATTTAACCTTAACAAATGTCCCACCTCGAACATTGTCAATACCATAACGAGACATATACTGAATAGTAATTTTATCTTCATCATAATCATCACAGTCTGGTTTAAGTTCTAATAAAGATAATGGTTTGTATTTCTTTGTCCATGCTGAACCACTATGATTAAAATGTTTTTCTAATCTAAAAGATGGTTTTTCAGTTTTACCTATATAATACTTATCTTTTTCAAGTTTAATAACATATATGAAAACCATTTAGTATATGGTTTTCATATATGTTTTTATGTATAAATCAATTTAATAAAAAAATGTAAACAATTATACTCCAAAATCGTTTTATTTTATGTGTCTTCGTGACTATATGGTTGTTGAAATTGTATTTATCTCTGCATTTTAGATCATATATTTAACAATAAAATTTAATCCCTACATTTCCTAGCATTTCGTTTTATTTTATTAAAACATATTTGTAGGGCTTTAAATTATTTTAAAAAATGTAAAAAAATTATGGTTAGGAAATAAAAAAGGCTAGACTGAAAAATACATCTTAATGGTTTAAAATCAAAAATGTGCAATTTTGAGTGTCCTGGTAATATTTATATATTTATATAAAATAATTTAATATGATAAATGATAATAATATAATTATTTGTGATAATAAAAAAAATTGAATTAATATCTAATAAAGTACTATATACAATATATACTCGATAAATATGACAAATATTGAATATTCATATGATAAATATGTAACTGATAAAGAAAATTTGTTAAAAACTATACAAGAATATGGTGTTGCAATTATACCAAGTGTTTTAAATGAGGAAGAATGTAATAATATGTTATCAGGAATATGGGATTATTATGAACGTATTACAGAAAAATGGGAAATTCCAATTAATAGAAATAACAAAGAAACATATAAAGAGTTTTATAAATTGTACCCTTCACATAGTATGTTAATTCAACATTGGAATGTTGGACATGCACAAGTAAATTGGGATGTTAGACAAAATATAAAAATATTGGAAATTTGGGCATATATATATGATTGTACTATAGAGGATTTATTGGTGAGTTTTGATGGTATGAGTTTTAATATTCCACCTGAGATTACAAATAGAGGATGGCAAACAAATAATAGTTGGTTGCATACTGATCAAAGTTATTTTGATAGTAGAATGACAACAATTCAAAGTTGGGTATCAGCTTTGGATGTAAATGAAGGAGATGCAACATTGCAATTTCTAGAAAAAAGTAATCAGTTTCATGAATATTTTAAGGATGAACTAGGAGTTTCAGATAAGTCAGATTGGTATAAATTAGATGATATTGAGAAAGATTTCTATATTAATAATGGATGTATAGAAATAAAAATAAAATGTCCAAAAGGATCAATTGTATTTTGGGATAGTAGAACAATTCATTCTGGTAGTCAAGCATTAAAAACAAGAATAAAACCAAATTTTAGGGCAATAATCTATTTATGTTATTTACCGAGAAGTCTTGCTACAAACAAACAATTAGATAAAAAGAAGAAGGCGTTAATAGATATGAGAACCTGTAAACATAATCCTATAAAAAACCTATTATTTTCACAATTACCGAGAACATATGGAAATGATATAAAAGAAATTACACAAATAGATAATCCAATTCTTAACAAAATAGGATATAGATTGGCTGGTTTTGATAATTTTGAAGACTATAAATCATATAAAGATTAGTTATTATAAATAAATAAAAAGATTAAATAATGTTAATATTCAATAATATAATGGAAAATATTAAATTTATATTTTTTTCTGCAATACATAATAAATTACAGAATAATATATTTATAGAAATTTTTTTAGTTGCAATATTTCCAGTAATATTGAGATATATATGTAATCTTAATTATTATAATATAGCATATAATCTAGAGATAACAGATTTATTTAATAGTCTTTTCAGAAAAAAAAATTCAATATTAATAGAGGGTAAAAAATGTACTAAATTATCAGAGTATATAACTAGAACAGATAACTTATTTAGTGATAGATTTTATGCATTTTGGCATCATATTAATAAGTCAGCAGAATATAATAAATCAGTATATTCATTAAAAGAATATGCAAATACATGTAATGATGAAGAAAACTATAACTACAATAGTTCAAATATAAAAAATGAAGAAAAAAGTAAATCAAAAAAAATGAGTGATATTTTTGTAATAAATCAATATAAATCTTTTAATTTAGAACGAGATATATATTGTAAAGTTTTATTTGAAAATACTAATTATGATAATAATGACAAAAATCGTAAATTAGAAACTGAGAATATAACAATTTATATATATAGTTATAAAAAATCAGTAAATCAATTACGTTATTATATAGATAGTATAACAAATAAATTTATACATGATATAGAAAGTTTAAGAAATAATAAGAAATATATATATACTTATTTGGGAAAAAATGATAATGATAGATATTCCCGAGATTCATGGGACAATGAAAGAGCATATATAAATTATTGGGAAGAATGTGAATTTACGAGTAATCGTAATTTTAAAAATTTATTTTTTAAAGACAAAAATTTTTTGATAGATAAATTAGAATATTTTATAAAAAATAAAGATTGGTATGATAAAGAAGGACATCCATATACATTAGGAATAGGATTACATGGTCCCCCAGGAACAGGTAAAACAAGTGTGATAAAATGTATTGCAAATAAATTAGATAGACATGTTATAATTATACCCTTGAGTAAAATAAAAACTCAGCGTGAATTTAATAATAGTTATTTTGAGAAAATATATAATAGATTTAATAATAGTATACACTTTGATGATAAAATAATAGTATTTGAAGATATAGATTGTATGACAGATATAGTAAAAAATCGACAAGAAAAGAAATGTGATAATAAAAATTTAAAGAATATAGATAATATTGAGACAAATATAAATAATCAAAATATTTTATTAAATAATTTATCAAATAAGATAGATTCACTTGGAAATAGTGATATAAAGAGCGATAGTGTTATGATTAATATAAATGATAAATCGGATAATGATATAATAACATTATCTTATATATTAAATATAATAGATGGTATTCGTGAAACACCAGGTAGAATATTGATTATGACATCAAATGATTATAATTCATTAGATCCTGCTTTAGTTAGACCAGGCAGAATAGATATTACATTAGAAATGAAAAATGCAGATAAAAATATAATTAGAGATATGTATAAATATTACTATAATGAAGATATTAATAATGAAAGTTTAAATAAGTTAGTGGACTATAGTATATCACCGGCAAAAATTGTAAATATAAGGTTGCAAAGTAATAGTAAAGAAGAATTTATAAAATTATTACTAGAAACTCAAAATATATAATTTATTATATTTTATATAAAAAATTATATAGAAATTTATATATCTAAACTTACAGTATTTAAGCTAACAGTACTTTTATCGCTTTTTTGTTTTCTTTTAGATTTTGGAGCTTTAAAATCGGTTAAATCTTTAAGATCTTCCACGCTTATTCTACTAGCTTCATTGTCGTCATTATTGTCAATATCTATAGTTTTAGTCTTTAATCCACTTAATAAATTGTTAATATCGTTTTGTGGACCTTTCATTTCAGGACGTGTAATTCGCGGTTGTTCTTTATTAAAATATTGCTCCTGTTGTTCTATTGATATACCACGTGCACTATTTAAATCGGGTCTATTTAAATTTGGGTTTACTCTTTTACTTTTATCGGGTAATTTGGTTTCTAGTGGTGGTGGTGGTGGACCAGTATTTATATTAATAGGTGTTTCTCGTGGTGGTCCAAATCCAGGAATCGATTCATTTTCTTGTTTATTTCCCGAAAATACATTATTCATAAAATTACCAAAGCCGGGATTAGATTGTCCCATTGTATTGACGGCTGCTTGGCTAAATTGTTTCATTAATTCGGGATTTTGTCTCATTATATCATCCATACCAGGCATAGATGATTTAAAAAGTGTATTACTCATATGAACCATCATAGCAGAACCACCTAGTTGAAAGAGTAATTTAAGTTCGGGTGTCATTTTGGCTTTAGATTTATATTTTTCATGTAATTCGGCAAAAATTTCATCATATTCATCTATATTTTCATTTATTTGTTCACTCCATCCTTCTAATTTTATATCAAATGGATCAAATTTATTATTTATAAATTCTAATCCTGTAATACATGCCATTAACATTTTTCCTTGAAATTTAACAGCATTAGATCTTTCTCGTTCGGCAATTAACATTTCATATTCACCCATCATTTCTTGTAGATCAGAATCCATTGTATATTTTTGAGTAAGAGATGCGCCTTTTTTTTCTAATGTTTCTAATTTTTTTAAATATTCAAATTTCTTTCTTAATATTTCCTCTGGAGATAATTGTTCTTTTATTTCATGTTCATTAGACAATGGTATATTATTAAATTTGCTATAACCATCACTTGTTTTACTTGTATTTAAGTTTGATGTAGATTTGCCCAAATTTTCTTTAACATTATTAACATTTTCTACATTTTTATTATCACCAAAAATAGATGAAAAAATATTTTTTTCTTTAGATTCATTTTTAGATTTATTAGAGAAATTTACTTCACGATTACCATGTTCACGATTATCATTGTCTATATTATCTTTTTTTACTTCAAAATCAATGTTATTAGTAAATTTGGGTGTAATTTTGCTTAAACTATTTAGTTCATCTTCGAGATTATTAATATCGTCAATTTCTATTTTAGAACTTTTTTGATTATTAGATTTTGAATTATCATTCATCAATAATTCAATTCCAGAACCAAAATTAACCGGTCGTTTATTATCATTATCATTATCATTATCATTATCGGAATGCATATCATTGTTGAAATTTTTAATATTAATTTCTCCTAAATCAATATTATCGGTATCTATTTCTATAACATCCATTTTATTATGATTAATTAAGAAGTTTAATTTTTAAGTAAGACGCAATATATATTTATTGTATTTTAAATTTAATATTATATTTATTGTTTAATATAATATATGAAAGTCCTTGTAATAAACAATCTGCTAAGTCATCTTGTTTTTTATGTTTTATAAAATAGTCTAAATCATCATTTAAATTATTTAATTCCAATATGGATTTTGTGACATCTATACTAATTTTTTTTCTTTCGTTATATGTAGTTTTTTTATTTTGACAAAATGGTTTTAATTTATTTTGTGATGATATAAATAGTATATTATAATTTCCATTATTTATAAAATATTGTGCAATCATACCTTGAATAGTTTTCATTCTACTAGCTATTGGACTAATTTGATTTTCTAATAAGATATTATCTATTGTTGTTAAATCTATATAATTATTACTATTAATATCTATAAATATATCATAAAATCTTTCTTTTATGTTTATTCCTATATCTATTAAATTTATATTATTGGCATTAATTGTCTCTATTCTATTTAAATATTCTATTTGTATATAATTATTTATTAGTTCAATTAAATGAGATTTATTAATAGGTTTATCATATTTTATATTATATTTTTCAGCTATTTTAAATAATGATGTTAAATTTTCTTTTTTAAGAGATTTATCAGTGTAGTCACATATTAAGAAATCACTATTTTTTACATGTTGATTACAATAATATATATTATTTTTTGTAAATTTTGCATTTTTTTTACATTTATAACAATTTGGTATAACACTACATAAATTTATTATATCCCATTTTATTATTTTAAAACAACCGGTTGTGGTATCAAATTGTTTAATACAATATGCTAAATTTTTTATACCAATATCAATACTTAAAAGATTAATCATTAAATGTATATTAATATAATAAATTCTCTAATTTATTATATTAATATTTAAGATAATGTTCAAAGGTGTAAAAATATCATATAACTTTTATTATATTAGTTTAAACTGTTTTTACACATAGAATAGAATATTCTATATATATAGTATGAAAATAGTAATAACAAAACTTCAATTGCTCCATATAATATAAATAACCCACGACTTTCTTTATTTATGTTTTTAGCAATTAAGGTATAGATTATACCAATAAATGTCATTAAAGCCAAAATAACAAAAGCTATACCTATAATGTTAAATACTTTACAGTGATCTTTTCCTAAAGGAGACATTAAATCTTCAATCATTATTTATAATATATTTAAATAAATAAAAAAAAGAGTTATTTATTTAATTTAATAAAGGTTCTTTTAAAGGATTATTATTATTAATATTTTTATTATTATCATTTGATTTAATTTCTCCATTTTCACATTTATTATTTTTTATATCATTTGAATATTCCCTATTTTCATTACACGGATTAATATTTTCATTTATATTATATTGGCTACGCCATAATTTAAAAGGTGTAGATAATTCACATACCCAATTCATAATGTCTTCTAATTATATGTATAAGAAATATATTTATTTTATTTATTTTATTTATTTTTGTAAATTTATAACTGGTGCATGTTTTTCAGCATTTAATCTTTGTCTAGATAAGTAAATTTCTTTTAAATCACTTGTTTCATAACCATATGGAACATCATTTGACAATATTGTTGTAAAAATATATGGTTGTCTTGGTTTTTCAATTTTATTTGTATTATTATAGAAACAACTTGAACATTCATCACATACTTGTTTTTGATTTTCCGATATTATTTTATCGGCATTTTTAATTAGAAATTCTCTATAGTCTTGATCAGTTGTTATATTATTATTTTTTTTTAGTATCATATCTCTAGATGAACCTGGCACATATGATGAAAAATTTCTACTATCATTCATAATAGGTGGAAAATTAAAATGGATATTATTTGAACCCTGTGTACAAGTTCCCCAATTCATTATTAGTTTATAATATTTATTAATATTTTATATAAATATTATTACTAAATAATATTTAATTTTTCTGTAATAATTTTATCAATTCGTTTTTTTTTAATTTTTGAGCATTTTCATTATCAATTAAATTTTCTGTAACTACTAATGTTTTTAAATCATTAACATTCATTTTACTTATATTTTTCTTTTTATTTTCATTAGTACTTTCATTACTATTTTCATTATTATTATCTTCATCTATTTCTATTATATTTATTTTTTTTGTTGAACTACCTAGTATATTTTCATTTGAAACATTTAATAATATTTCATCATTAACATTTAATGTTTTTAAATCAAATTCATAATTTATTAATTTGTCTGTTATATTTTTTACATCATTATTATCTATCATGATATTATCACTATTAGTTATATTATATTCATTGTCATTATCACTGTTATCATTATCGTGATCATTATTATCATTATTATCATTATGATTATTTATTTGATTATCATCTTCTTTGTCATCATCACTATCACTATCATCATTACTATCATCGTCACTATCATCGTCACTATCATCATCGCTATCATGATCACAATCATCATCGCTATCATGATCACAATCATCATCGCTATCATGATTATTATTTATTTTATTATCAAAGACTTGTGTATAATCTTTTTCACTATTTGCTTCGGAGACATCAATTTTTCCAAATTGATTATTGGAATTAAATATGTTATTTTTAGACAGATGAGAATTATAATTCTGAATAAAAGCTTGTAATACTTTTCCTTGTTCTATTATGCTATTTTCTAAAATAGATAATCTTCTGTAAAAATATACACCAATAGAACCACAAATAAATATTATTAATGCTAAAGTAATAATAAATCCAGTATCTATAATTTCAATAAGATTTTTCATTATTAAAAATAAATTACATATTTTTTTTTATTCCTAAACGAATTATTTTTTAAAATTTTGTATCTATATTTTCTATTATTTGTTGTGGATATTGTAAATCTTTTAAAACTTTTATTCCTCCTTTTATTTTAGATATACCTTTTGTTAATTTATAAGTATAATTAAAATCATTTTCTACAATTTTAACAGACATTTTATAATTTGATATATTTAATGTCTTTAATTGTTTACATAATTTAGTATAATGAGTAGTTAATAAGAAATTAACGTTTTTACTGTTAATATATTTTAAAAAGTGATAACCACTTTTTACTGCTTCATCTGGATTAGTGCCACTATATAATTCATCAAATATACAGAAGTGATTTTTTGAAGTATTTTCAGATATAGACGTTATAATTTCTTTACATCTTCTAGCTTCAGCTTGGAATAAACTGTCTCTGTTTGAAGTATCTGGTATATTTAAATAACAATGTATAACATCATATATTTTTAAATCAGCCGAATCAAAAAATCCACAACCTAATTGTTGTGATAAAATAATATTAAAAATACTAGATTTAAGTATTGTAGTTTTACCAGAAGCATTGGGTCCTGATATAATAATATTTTTATCTAAATTTATACTGTTTTTTACAATTTTACTACTTGTATTGTTGTTATTTAATAAAGGTGCATAATATTGATTAATTATTTTACTTGGTGTATTATTTTTATTTTCTATAAAATTACATAAATTTATAGTTTTGAGTTTTATATTTTTTTGTAAATTCGATATATTATTAATATATGTTTTTAAATCAAAGAAATAGTATAATGATTCTATTAGTTTTTTATCACAATTGAGCATATAAAAACATTTCATTAAATGACCTAATTCTGCTAATTTTTTTATATTTAATTTGTACTCACTTATTTTATCTAATTTATTTAAATATTCTTTCATCGTATTTATGTTATCTCTTATATTCTCATTAAATTCTTTATATGTTTCTAATTTACTGGTATATTTTAATAAATTATCAAATTCTATTAATGAGTTTTCTAAATAATTTTTAATATTTTTTAAATGAATATGTATATATTTAATATTCTTATAGAATTTTATACATAAATTATAATTTTGATAAATTTGAAAAATATATAATGCAAAACTGAATAATATGTATATTTTATTGCTAAAACTAGCCTCTGAAAAACCCGTAAAAACTTTACCAATTATATGATTTTGAAATACCAATTTTAAATATGATATATATGATTCTAATGTTATTTTACTATTTTGTAATTTAATAATTATAAATGGTAATAATAAAAATATAATAGGCATTAATAGTGTTAAAAGTGGATTTAATAAGTTGTTTAAACTTAATATTTCTAACACATATTCATTGTTATTGTATTTATTAAAATATGGTAAATCTATATATTGGTATTTATCAATAAAATATTTATCTCGTGATAATTTGTTAAATTCTGTGTACAAATCATCATCGCTTATATCGTTTATTATATTTTGGGTTTCTATTTTATTATAATTTGATAGTAAACATTGTGTATCTAATAAAAAAGATTTATTATTGGTATAGTATTTAGACCATTTATTTAATTGGTTATTTTCTAAATCAGTTTGTGGATTAAAAACATATTTATATAAAGATGTTATTTCATGATAACTATTGTCTATTATATTATTAGATATTTCATCTGTATTAATATTATTATTTGATGTTTTATTATTTATAATATCAATATTTTTACTATCCAATTCTAGATCATTTTTTATACCATCACTTATGTATATTTTGTCATTTAAATATTCAATAGGTAAGATAAATTTATTATAACTAATATCAATATCATTATTATAGGTGTTAAATAAATTTAATATTATATCTTGTATCATATTTATTATTTATAATAGATATGATATATAATAAATATGATTATAACGAATTTATTATAATAAACTTATTTAAAAAGTATTATAAATTATTATTATATATAAATATGATTAAATATGATTTAGATTTTATTTATAATATTTATAATAATATAGATATAAATTCACTGGATAAGTCTATATTAAAAATATTAGAAAATATTGAAAATGAAATAAATATAATCCCTACATACGATAACTATAATATGTATAATAATAAAAAAAAATACAAAAAACGGGGCGAAAACCATTATTCAGATAGCTATACATATAAATGTAATCGAAAACATTTAATTAATAAAAATACAAACAATAATATAGAAAATGATAAGATTACTGAAAATGATAAGATTACAGAAAATGATAAGATTACTGAAAATGATAAGATTACAGATAATGATTGTTCTATGAATAAATTATCATTTAATATAGATAGAATTCGGATAAAAAATTCAAAATCAGAATTGGAAAATATTATAGAAAGAATTAGAAAATTATTGAATAAAATATCATATAATAATTTTGATAAAATTGTTACAGAATTTATGTGTTTATATAATGTTTATTTAGATAATATGAGTTATCATGATATAGATAATATAAATAATACAATATTTAATATTATAACTAGTAATATTTTTTTTAGTGATATATATATAAAATTCTACATAGAATTAGAAAAAAATTATCCTTTAATTAAAAAATTAATAAATAATAGTATAGATAAATTATATAATAACATAGATAATTTAAAAATATGTTATACAAATGATTATGATGAGTTAGTAATAATTAATAAACAAAATGATAAAATAAAAGCATTTATTATATTTTATGTAAATTTATATATAAATGACTATATTGATTATAATATAATTATAAATTATATATATTACATTCAAGATAAATTATTAAATTATATAGATAAAGAAAATAAAAAAATATTATCCGAAGAACTTACTAATATATTATTTTTAATAATAGATAAATCATATTTATCTTTAAAATTAAAGAAAGAATATGATATTATTTATAATAACATTGAATATATTTCTAAATTAAAAGTAAATGATAACCCTGGCATAAGTAATAAAATTATATTTAAACATAAGGATTTATATGAAAAATATAAATGTCAATGAGTATATTTTTATAAATTATATGATAAAAATTTGTTTAGAATAATTATCTGTTATAAATTTATCAAATGCTTTAAATTTTGTATATATTTTATTTATATATGATATTGATTTACCCGATTTAAATAGAGTATATATATTTATATTTTTTTCATATATAATATAATTATCATTATCACTTACATGTTTATTTGTAATTTCATATAAATCATTAATATCTTTTGATACTTTTACAATCCATAAAGAGTTATTTATATTTAATTTATATACAAGATAATAATATTTATTATACATTTAATTTATATATTTTATGTATAATTAATATAATAATTTTATTGTATAAATATAATTATTATATATATGGTTTTATCTAAAATAAATAGTTCTATAAATTATCAAGAATTAAAAAATGTAGATAGTAAAGATATTGATTTTGAAAGTACAGTATATGCAGGAAATTTATTTAATAAACCTATAAAATTTGTATTAGGACAACCAAAATTTGATTATGTTGATAGTAATATTATATTTTTTTATATTTATTTAGTGAAACATAATAAAGTTTTTTCAAAAATAGGTTTGTATGAAACATATAATAACCAATATACATCTTTATTAGACGAAGATAATGATTTAATTATTGAAAAATTAGGAAGCCCTTTATTATTTTCCTTTACTAAAAATACTATTAAAGCATACATTAATTATGATAAAACCGAAAAAGATCAAGAAAGTGATCAAGATAGTGATCAAGATAGTGATCAAAAAAGTGATCAAGAAAGTCATCAAGAAAGCGATCAAGAAAGTGATCAAGAAAAAGAAAGTGATCAAGAAAAAGAAAGTCATCAAGAAAAAGAAAGTGATCAAGAAGATATTGAAGTATTTGATAAACCATCAATAATTAAACCTATACCAGAACAAACACTAGAAGAAGCCGAGAAAGAATGGTCAGCTTATATATATAGTGAAGATAGAAAATGGGTAAATAATTATTTAAGAAGTACAAAATATAGCATATTGGATAATGAAGGTGGGGGTGATTGTTTTTATGCAATACTGAGAGATGCTTTAAATAGTGTAAATAGAGATGTAACAGTTAAAGAAATAAGAAACAAATTATCATTAGAAGCAGATCAAGAAATATTTTTAAATTATAAAACAATATATGATGATTTATATAATGAATATAATAAATTATTGACTAATAAAAAGCAATTTAAAAATGAAATATCTGTTTCTAAGGCTAAATTGGAATCGTCACATCTTTTAGCACAAGAAAAAGAAAAACTAATTCAAATAGCAGTTGTGGCTAAAGAGAATTATGTAAAAACATCACAAAATATTCAAGAATTGAATTTAAGTATGGAAGAATTTAAATTTATGAATGGTGTTAATTCGTTAGATAATTTTAGAGATAAAATAAAAACAAATGAGTTCTGGGCTGATAATTGGGCGGTTAGTACACTAGAAAGGTTATATAATGTTAAATTTATAATATTATCACAATATCATTATGATCAAGGAGATTATAACAATATTATACAATGTGGTGAATTAGATAAAATATTACAAGAAAAAAAAATATTTGAACCAAGTTATTATATAATAGCAGATTACTTTATAGGAACACATTATAAATTAATAAAATATATGGATAGAGGTGCATTAACATTTAAAGAAATACCATATAAAGTTAAAGAATTTACTGTAAATAAATGTCTTGAAAAATTAGGTGGTTCTTTTTCAGTTATACCCGATTTTGTTGATTTTAGAAATAAAATACTTTTAGAAAAAGGTATAATAGAAAAAGAAGATGAAAAAGATTTTAAATCACAAGTTGAAGATGTTTCTCAAAAAATAACCCCATCTAATATTAATCCGGATGATTTATATAATGATAAAGTTGTGTATACAATACATTCTCGTGCAGCTGATCAGAAACCAGGAAAAGGTACTGGTGAAAAAATTGACAAAGAATTTTTAACTTCTACTGGTGTTTTACAATTAGCAAAAATAAAAAATTGGAGAAAAATGTTAGATAATTCTTATGAACGTGATAATTTAATAGAAATAAATGGTGAAAAATTTAATTCTATTAATAAATATATTTCTGATAAACTCAAAAAAGATGAAAATAATTCTAAAATTATAGAAAAATTATTGTATGCTAAATTTAGTAATCCTATAAATGAAGATTTAAAACAAGTTTTATTATTAACAGATAAAGCAATGATTATGTCATATATTCCAAGAAAACCTGTAACTCCATTTATTGAATTAATGAAAGTAAGAAATTTAATTAAACTCGCTAACCAATAAAAATATATAATATTTATATATTATAATTATGATAGATAGTTATAATTATAATAGTATTGATGATAATATATTATTTAATGGAGGAACAGGAAAATTATTAAAAAGTGCTAAAAAAAAATTTGCGACAGTTAGAAATGAAATTTATAATGATACTGCAAAATTATCTAAACAAGCAAAAAGCAAACGTGATAATATAAAAAAAGCATTTATAGAAGATACGAAAAACATTCAAGATAGTTTTACTTCTTTACGTTCTTCAGATATAGTTAATGCTAATATAGCATTAACAGATACATTATATGATATGTCTAAAAATGAACATATAAAACAATTTATAATTAAAAACAATGGAAATGTAGATAATAATTTATATAAGAATTTGCTAACTCAAATATATCAGTATAAAAATAAAAGTTTATCTTTCATTAAAATTATATTTTATAGTAAATTTAACTGGGTATTAAAACAATATTTATTAAATGTTAATAATGATAAAAATATTAAATCTTTAATTAATAAATTAATCAATAAAGAAGAATTAATAAAACAAATAAATTATTTATACAATAGAAAAATATCAAAGCAAGACGAATTAAATATATTATATAATTTACAAAAAATATTGTCTATAATAAATATTTTAATTAGTGCAAAATTTACAGTTAAAAAAAAAAAATTAACAATGTCAAAAAATTCCGAAGAAATATATACAATAATATCAGATAAATTTAATAATAATAATAACATTCGTCTTAATATTAATCATATTAATCTATTTGAAGATAATATTCAATTAATATCAGATATATTAAAAGAAGAATTACCCAGTGTTTTTGATAGCAATACATATAGTATTGAAAATAATAAAATACATATATTTGCTAATACTATTGATAATAATAAAATACATATATTTGCTAATAGATTTTTTAATGTAAAACAAGATAGTAAATTAAAAGCAATTATAAATGAATTAAAAACTAGAGTAAAACCTGATGATATAAAAAAATTAACAGAAATAGTCACTATTGATAATAATATATTTAACTATAAATTATATTTAAAAAATAATAACATAGAGTCGCTTGGAGAAATCAATAGTAATAGAGAACAATTAGAAAAACCTATTAAATTTATTAAATTAACAGTATTAGAAATTGATCAAAATTTTGATTTTAATCAGGTTAAACAAATAATAATAAAATATTTTAAAGCTTTAAATATTGAAAATTTTAATGAACATGATTTATTACCTAAGAATTATCAAGATAATAACGTATTAAAACATTTAGTATTAAATAAAATATTAATTTTCCTAACCATTATTATATTTGTTTCTCAGTATGATAATTATGATGATTTTTATAAAAATTTATTAAATTATACCAGAACCCAATCTCAGGTTGGCGGAGGAGTAAGTGATATATTACTAATAAATATATATACATTATTTGATAGTATAAAAAAATGTATAATATCACAATTTAAAACAACCAATGGCAACGTTTCAGAAAATAATGAAGAAAGAGAAATCATTAAAATAACTGCTAATGGTTGTTCTATTAATAAAGTATCACTACCGAATAATTCAGAATTGCCTTCTAATAATTTATCTTCTAAAAGAGAAAATTTGATAAATGAATATTTTAAAATACAATTTATTAATATAATAAATAATCCTGCATATCTTGGTATTTTACAGACAGATGACAATGGTAATGATAAAGAATATAAAATAAATACGAAAGATATTCAAGAATTATATAAAGATTTTCATATAGGAAATGATAAAAATATATCGCAAGATACTTTGTTAAAAAATTTTACATTAGGATTAGATTCTAATAAGTTAAAAAAAATAGATAATATAATAGATGAAAAATTAACTGATGATTATTTAAATTTTTCTATATTTAAAGGTATTTTTGATATACCAAAAGAACGAAGGCACAAAAAAGACAAAATAATAGAAGAACAATCTGAAAAGCAACCAGAAAATCAACAAGAAAAGCAACTAGATATTAGTAATATATTTACTGATGATATTAGTTTTATATTTAATAAATTATCAAAAATATCCAATAAATCGCTAAAACTTGATATACGTCATAATAATATATCTAATATAAATACATATTATATAAATACATATAAAGTAGATACATTTGAATCTATAGATAGTTTATTTATAAATATTTATAATAGGTTAAATTATTTAAATAGTAAAAAAATATATATTGAGATAAATGATATTTTAGATAATATTACAACTACTCCGGTTAAATTTATAGAGCCATTTATTTTAAATGATATTAAGATTAAACAATTTACTCCACCTACACCACCAAGAGATATAACAATTCCTAATATACAAATGGAATATGATTTAGGTAATATTATAACTACTCCGGTTGAATTTATAGAGCGATTAATTATAAATGATATTAAGATTAAACCATTTAGTCCACCTAAACAACCAAGAGATATAACAATTCCTAATATACAAATAGATAATAATTTATATAATATTACAACTACTCCGGTTAAATTTATTGAACCATTAAGTGTAAATGGTATTACAGTTATACCTATTTCAGATAAACGTCCACAACCACATAAACAAAAAGCTATAGAAGAATCTATTGAGGCAAAAGATGAAATAGAAAGTATATTGGAAAAGGATAAAGCTGGAAATATACTCCCTGAGCAAAAAAAACAATACAAAGAAACAATACAAGAAAAATTAAAAAAAGTAAGATTCGATGAACTAGATGTTATTATGGAAAAATGTAAACAAGATGATTATAAAAATACCGATATATGTGAATTTATATATGGAGAATCATCTAGACATATTCAACAAAAAAATATAGCTAATATGTTATCATTAAGTAAAGATAGTAAAGATAGTGAAGATAGTGAAGATAGTGATTAATAGTAAGAATTAAGTTATAATTAAGGATAAGAAACATTAAAACAAATTTAAGACAAAAATAATAAATAAAATAATTTATTAAATAACTGTAAACAATATTGTTAAAAAAAATTCAAAAAATATTTCAAAAATATTTTAAATCTTATGATAATTTAATAGTAGTAAATATTATGGCATATAAATTAACAGATGATTCAAGTATTATATTGGAAAATTTAGTGAAAATGATTGAATATACAAAAGATAATAAATTTGTGATAAATAATCGTTCAAATAATGAGTACAATAATTTTATAAAAAAAATATATAATATTTTAAAATTTCATGCGAAAAGTAAAAATAAATTTATAGATATAAAGAAGAAAAAATATACAAGTGAAATAAATAAATTAACATTAAATAAATATTATGATAATTTAGTATCGGAAAATTTAAAAGGTCCTTATATATTTAAAGAATTAAAGGAATATGTAAAATTAAATAGAGATATAGAATTAATACAATATGATATAAAATATAAAGAGTACACAATTATATTAAATTTTATAAATTATAAAAATAATAGTGATAGATTATCAGATATCTCTATAGATAAATATGTAGATATTATTGTTATGGCATTAGATTTAATTTTAAATTTAACAAAAAATGCGTTTAATTGTGCAAAGAATAAATTAAGTATTTATGTATTTTTAACACCATTTAAAAAACAATTAGATAGTAATTATGAAAAATCAATAGTCGGTGAAAAAAATGTAAATACAGGTTATTGTTATGGGTGTCAAGATAATGCAAAAATAATAATATATAGACAAGAAGATTTTATAAAAACAATAATACATGAATTATTACATACATTTGGTGTAGATAAGTATATGATTGATAATCTAAATAATAGTAAAGAAAATAAATTAGTAAATATGATATTTAATGTAGAAGAAAATAAAAATTTGGGATATGGTATAAATGAATCTTATGTTGAATTTTGGGCATGTTTTATTAATTTGTCTATATATAGCTATTTAAGTACGACAAATTATACAGAATATACAAATATATTAAATGTTTCTTTAAATCTAGAAATTATTCATAATTTTGTACAAATATATAAAATTTTAGATTATTATGATATTGAGTACAAAGATTTAATAAATTTTTCGGTTAAAAATAATTATAAGGAAGATACACATATTATATCTTATTATATACTGAAATCTTTTTTGTTATTTGATGTAAAAAATTTTATAAAAATGTCCAATTTTTTAAGAAAAACTATATTGTTTCCTAATAATAATTATATATTATTAGATTATATAAAGTATTTAAAATATATAGCAAATAGTATAGATATAGTGAACAATTTTGTAATTGTGAAAAATTATTTTGTACAAAATAAAAATAAAGATATAATATTTAATAATAATATTAAGATGATATTATTAGAATATAATAGTTAAAATACTCTATATATGGTAATATATTTATTTATATGATTAAAACATATAAATAAATATATTATTATATATATAATGAATAAATTGCGCTCCTATATATTAATTGATAATTTATTAAATGAAAATGTATTTATAAGAAAACATAGATATAATGGATCAAAAATTACAGATGAAGATTTTATTATACCAAATTTATGTGATTATGATAATATTATAGATTTAAATTATAATTTAAAGCAAGTAAAAAGTATAGCAAAATTTTATAAAATTAAAGGGGGTAATAAAAAAGAATTACAAAGAAATTGTTATAATTATATGAGATTATCTTTTTATATTATAAAAATCCAGTCGTGTTTCAAATGTTTTATACTAAAAAAATATATATATTATCATGGACCAGGTTTTAAAGATAAAAGTTTATGTGTAAATGATACTGATTTTGCTACATTAGATGATATAGATAAAATACCATATAATCAATTTATTAGTTATAAAGATAATGATGGTTTTATATATGGATTTGATATTCAAACATTATATAATTATTTTATAAAAAATACAAAAAAAATTATTATAGAAAATCCGTATACAAATAAACCAATTGATAAAGAATTATTTTCAGATATTTTAAAATATGTGAAATATAGTAATATATTAAAAATAGATATAACATTAAAATTAGAACAGATAGATAATTTAACAAATGATCAAGAACTTAATATGAAAGTTTTAAGTTTATTTCAAAAAATGGATAGTCTAGGGAATTATACAAATATTTCATGGTTTTTAACTTTAGATAAGAGTAAATTAGTTAAATTTGTAATAGAATTAATAGATATATGGAGATATCGTTCCGAATTAACAAATAATGTTAGACAATTAATTTGTTCATTAAATGGAAATCCATTTATTGGAATAAACTTAAATAATTTAAGTCATTTATATAAATATTCTTATTATCAAATAAAAAAATTAGCTATAACATGCATAGATAATTTAATAAATAAATCAGATTCGGACGAATATTCTTCTCTGGGTTCATTATATATTTTAACAGCATTAACATTAGTAAATAATGATGCAGCAGAAAGTCTTCCGTGGTTATATGAATCTGTTAATTAAATAAATAATATAAAATTACTAAATAATATTAATTTATCAAAAAAATTAATATTATAGATTTTGAAACGCAATATCATATTAAATTATATATTTAAATATTTAATTTATATAAAAAACTACTTAAACAAATATTTTAATAGTAAAGTATAAAATGCCTTCTAAAACTGCTGCTACTAAAAAAGAAACTACAATAACCCCAATTAAAGCTGAAACCAAAACAACTCCTCCACCTAAAACCACCGCTGCCTCTAAAAGCACCAAAAAAGAAGCAAATCCCATTCAAGTTAAACCGGTTGAAACCAAACCAGTAGAAGTAGTAAATGTTGTAGTTACCACAGATACAGCTACAAGTATTATTAGTGATAATTTTTCTGAGCTATTAGGTAAAATGCAGGCTGTTATTACACAATTTACTTCTCTTAAAACGGAACTTCGTATTCTAGAAAAGAAAGCTCTAAAAGAACTTAGGGTTGCACAGAAACTAAATAATAAAAAAAAACGTAAAGGTATTCGTGCTCCAAGTGGTTTTGTAAAACCTGCTCCAATTAGTGATGAATTGGCTGGATTTTTATCTCTACCATTTGGTAGTGAAATGGCGAGAACAGAAGTAACACGTGAAATTAATAAATATATTCGCGAACATTCTCTACAGAACAAAAGCAATGGTCGTATTATCAACCCTGATGAGAAACTTCTAAAACTTCTTAAAGTTGAAGATAATGTTGAATTAACTTATTTCAATTTACAAAAATATATGGGACCTCATTTCCCTAAACAGATAAAACCAGTAGTTACTGCTTAAATATAAATATATAATTTATTAAATATATAAATTTATATAATATATTATATTATATAAAATGGTATATATAAATTCTATAATGTAATTTATATTCATTTATCTAGCTAAAAAAAATAAATATTTTTTAAAATTGATTTAAAAAGATATTAAGAATAAAATTATAATATTAATATAATATGTCTGGATCATCTATTATCGCTGGAATCAATATTAGCCCTGAAAACGATATTAAATATACAAAAGCCAAACTTAATTCCAATGGTGGAAAACAGATTGGTCTTCTAAATGCTTCATGTAATAAGGGATTGTATATTAGCACACCACTTATGTTAACATGGGGAGTAAATGAATTTACTAATGAAAAAGATGGTTCTAAAACATATGATCTGGCTCTTCAGTTTCCAAATGATGAATATTCGAATCCAAACTCGGCTGCTTTCCTTAAAAATATGCAAGAACTAGAAGCAAAGGTTAAAACAGATGCTATTGCAAATTCAAAAGAATGGCTTAATAAAACAAAATTAACATCTGACGCAATTGATGTAATGTGGACACCTATTCTTAAATACCCAAAAGATAAAGAAACTGGAGAACCAGATTATTCACGTCCACCTACTATTAAAATCAAGATTCCATTTTGGCAGGGAGATTTTAAAAATGTAGAGCTTTATAATGAAAAACGCGAACTACTATTTACCAGTAATGATGCGCCAGAAAATCCAGAACAAGTTATTTCTGATTATATTTCAAAAGGTTCTAGTATTGCAATTGTTATGCAGTGTGGTGGCGTGTGGGTTGTAAATGGTAAATTTGGAGTTACTTGGAAACTATTCCAAGCTATTGTAAAACCAAGAGCAACATTAGCTGGTAAATGTCATATTACACTTTCTATTGATGAAGAAGAAAAACTAAATACAAGTAAAGAAGAGGAAGAAGAAGAAGAAGAAGAAGAAGAAGTAGTAAATACCAATAGTTCAATTAAACATTCTACAATGGTTAATGACTCAGATGATGAAGAAGTTAAGGTAGAAGTTAAAGCAGAGGTAAAAGCAGTAGTAGAACAAGAAATCAAAACATCTCTAGAAAAGTCAGTAGAAGTAGAAGATACACCAGTTAAACTTAAAAAGAAAGTAGTTAAAAAAAAACCAGTATCAGCAG
>TARA_B110000858_G_scaffold23332_1_pt1 | contig 24955 bp, 22 predicted proteins | sample TARA_B110000858 | Tara Oceans TARA_B110000858 (sample SAMEA4398247) | marine metagenome | biome: Polar Biome; feature: [SRF] surface water layer (ENVO:00010504); material: water (ENVO:00002006), including particulate matter (ENVO:01000060) such as... | depth 5 m | reverse complement strand
TTTCAATATGGTTACTTGAAAAATAAAATGGATTTTTATTTTTCAGCTTTTCAAAATGCAAATTTCTTTCAAATTAATTATTTTACTCTAGGGAGATTAAGACATTATGGTTTCCAATCTTTTGTTTCTCATCCATTTAGTCGTTTTCAACGATTTGACTATGGATTGGCATGGCATAATATCGATTATTCTATTTTAGAACAGACTTATAATGATTTTGGACAATATGAATATGCAACAACTGCGACTACTAATTACTCTACTATTCTACCAAGTCTAAGTTGGATATATGATAATGCTATATTTGGTTTTACTGGACCTGTTGATGGCTTTCGTCAAAATACTACAATGACTGTTAGTCCTGGTTTTGGATCGAATAAATTAAAATTTCAAACTATAAAATCTGATGTTAGAAAATATTGGCGAGTCGGACGGGATTATACTTTTGCGATTAGGGGGTTTATTGGATCCAGTATTGGAGAAAACAAACAAAAATTTTTCTTAGGTGGAATACCTTCCTTAATAGCAGGAGGAGGGGAGACGAATGGAACGGAGGATCAAAGTAATTTTAGGGAGGTCTTACTAGATACAACAAATAAATCTTTAATTCATGACCTTTACTTTACTGAATATGCTTGGCCGCTCCGCGGAGCACGTTTTGCTGAACGTTTTGGAAATAGTACTACTCTTATAAATATGGAAGTACGGTTCCCCTTCATTAATTACCTTGCCTTAGGATTTCCATTAAAAATGATTTTTGGGAATATTAGAGGACATGCTTTTGTTGATATTGGTGCAGCCTGGGATCAAGCAAGTGAGTTTGAATCAAAAAAATGGCCAGAAAGATATGGACCTAATGTTGAAGGAAATTATTCGCCTTGGGTTACGACTGCAGGATTAGGAACTAAAATTAACTTAGGCTATTTCTTACTTAAAATTGAAATGGCATGGGATAAAAACCCGAATGGCTATTCAAAGCCGCAATGGTATTTTTCACTTGGACCAGATTGGTAAAATCTTATTTTCGAAAATATTTTTTATCTATTAAAAATATATAATGTCAAATAAGAAGTCTAAAACGGCATATTTATGCAGCGGCTGTGGAGATGATTTCCCAAAATGGAGTGGGCAATGCCAATCATGTAAAGAATGGGGTACTTTAGCCGAATTTAAAGTTTCTAAAGGGAAGGCGAATAGATCTTCCCAGCCAAGAGAAATTAAATCTTTAAGTGAAATATTAAAAAACGAGCCAGAAAAGAGATTTCCATCGGGTTTAGCTGAAGCTGACCGCGTTCTTGGAGGTGGGCTACTTCCTGGATCTCTCATCTTGTTAGGCGGTAATCCTGGCGTTGGAAAATCTACGCTAGCATTGCATATCTGTTCAGGCAGTGAACGTAAGGTTCTGTATGTATCGGCTGAAGAGAGTGAAGAACAAGTCGCGCTCCGTGCTCGAAGAATTAATGTAAAACATGATAAACTATTCCTTTCAAGTGAAAATGAGTTAGATGGTATTATAAACCATATAGATCGTATTGAACCTGATATAGTTGTCATTGACTCCATCCAAACTATCATGAATACTGGTTTGGATTCCCTGCCTGGATCTCCTAGCCAGATACGCGATTGTGGCCAAAGGTTATTAGAAATTTCAAAACATAAAAATGTAACAATATTAATTGTAGGTCACGTAACGAAAGAAGGCACTATAGCTGGCCCTAAAATGCTTGAGCATATGGTGGATACTGTTCTTTATATGGAAGGTGATGACAGGTATGACCATCGAATCTTAAGATCCGCAAAGAATCGATTTGGTGCAACTCACGAAGTTGGAATTTTTCAAATGGATGAAGCGGGTTTAAAAGAAGTCGTTAATCCAAGCGAAATGTTTTTAGCTGAGAGGAGTATAAATATTGCAGGAACAACAATATACCCCTCATTAGAAGGAACTCGACCTATTCTTGTTGAAGTGCAAGCATTAGTTACAAATGCTAACTATGGAACTCCTCAGCGGAATGTTAATGGTTTTGACTATAAAAGGCTAGGGATGCTCATTGCTGTCCTTGAAAAAAGAATAGGGCTAGCCATGGGTACAAAAGATGTTTATGTAAATTTAGTTGGTGGGTTAAAAGTTGATGATCCAGCGGCAGACCTCTCTATCATTTGTTCTTCTGCCTCTAGTACTATGGATAAACCAATCGGTGATAATATAATCCTTTGTGGGGAAGTTGGACTTGCGGGAGAGATTAGATCAATCAACAGAATAGAACAGCGTCTAAATGAAGCAGCGACCCTTGGATTTAAAAAAGCAATTATTCCGACATCTAATATGAATCAAAAAATAAAAAAAATTGATATAGAAATTCATTCAGTTCGTTCCGTTAAAGAAGCATTTCAAGTTTTATTTTAATTGAAATTTTCTATTACATCCTCAGATAATCAAACTTCTGCTCGTAGTGGAGTTTTAACAACAGATCATGGCTCGATAGAGACACCGATATTTATGCCGGTTGGGACTATTGGTGCTGTCAAAACAATGGCTCCCGAGGACTTGGAGAGTGTTGACTCTCAAATAATATTAGGAAATACATACCATCTTTATCTAAGGCCAGGCACTGAAGTGATAAATGAAATTAAAGGTTTACATAAATTTATTGGCTGGGACAAACCGATCTTAACTGATAGTGGTGGTTTTCAAGTATTCTCTCTAGCGAGATTGAACAAAATATCAGATGATGGTGTTGAATTCCAATCCCATCTAGATGGAAGCCGACATATGTTTACTCCCGAATTTTCGATGGAGATACAAAGGAATTTAGGTGCTGATATTATTATGGCATTTGATGTTTGCCCTCCTGGGAACTCTGATTCAAAAACAGTATTAAATGCCGTAAAGAAGACATCAGAATGGATAAAAAGGTGTGATCATTGGCTAAAGAAAAATCAAGAACTATATAATTATAAACAGGTTCTGTTTCCTATTATACAAGGATCAGTAGATCACTCAATGAGAAGAATGAGTATAGAACAGCTACTGCCTTATTCTAATTGTGGAATAGCAATTGGGGGATTAGCAGTGGGTGAAGAAAAAAATGCCATGATGGATACGATTCAGTACTGCACTGAATTATTACCAATAAAACAACCAAGGTATTTGATGGGTGTTGGTAAACCATCAGATCTTATAACGGCGGTAAGGCATGGAATTGATATGTTTGATTGTGTTATGCCTACAAGAAATGGACGTAATGGTCATATTTTTACGGATACAGGTGTCTTGAATATTAAGAATCAAAAATTTAAACATGATTTTTCGGCTATTGATGAGCATAGTTCACACCCTTGGGGGCAGAAATTCTCAAAATCTTATGTCCGCCATCTTTTTAATATAAATGAGATTTTAGGTCTCCGGATTGCATCAACTTTAAACTTAGCATATTATTTAAATCTGATGAGAAGAGCGCGTTTAAAAATATCTGAAGGTGATTTTAGTACTTGGTCGAGTTCTTTACTTAAAAATATGAGTAAAATGAAAGGAATGTAATGCCAAAAGTTGAAGTAAGAGTAATAGATGCATATATTTTTAGAAGAACCAAAAAAGGTTTTATTTATTTATTATTAAAACGATCTAAAACAAAAATTTATGAGCATCTTTGGCAGGGGGTTGCCGGAAAAATTGAAAAAAAAGAGAAATCTTGGGAAGCCGCAATCAGAGAATTAAAAGAGGAAACAGGTTTCTTACCATCAGAAATGTTTGTTGCTGATCATGTTAGTCGTTTCTATGAAGCTTATAAAGATAGAATCAATCTTGTTCCCGTTTTTGGAATCGGAGTAGAAATGAGTGATGTGAAACTATCGGATGAACATTGTGATTATAAATGGGTTGATTTTAATTCTGCACTGAAAAAACTTGTTTGGAAAGGGCAAAAGGAAGGGCTAAGTGCTGTTCATAATATGTTAAATTCTAATGATGATAGAATGCGTTGGTCCAAAATATCAATTGATTAAGGAGAAGCTATGTTAGACGTCGGTATGCAAGCACCAGAATTTAATCTTGAGAATCAAAATGGAGAAAAAGTCTCTTTAAATCAATTCTTAGGTCAAAGAGTACTCATTTGGTTTTATCCTAAAGCGAGTACCCCTGGTTGAATAGTCGAAGGCCAAGGACTCCGGGATGAGTTCGAAAAATTTCAAAAGAAGAACACTATAATTTTAGGTGTTAGTGCCGATTCGGTAAAAGCACAAAAAAATTTTTGCGTTAAACAAGATTTCCTTTTCTCATTGCTTTCAGACCCTGATAAATCAATGATTCGAGCTTATAAAGCGATTGGACTGAAAAAGATGTATGGAAGAGAGTATGAAGGTATTTTCAGAGTCTCATATCTCTTAGATGAAAAAGGCAAAGTTCTAAAAGCATATGAAAAAGTAAAGCCCAAAGAACATGCGAATGAAGTCCTTTCTGATCTGAGTTAAAAATCTAAATTCAAAACACCGTTATAAAAAGATTCTTTATTTTTTGAATTATCTAGATATCCCATCATAATTGAGTGCCCATTAACCTCTAATTTATTTTTATTTACCTTATAATTAGTTAAATGTATAGGCTTATTACCAATAGATAAACATCCAGAGTTTTCTGGGCATATACCAATGTCTTTTTCCCCGTATTCTGAAAGGTTTTTTAGGTCATGCCGAATATTAAAGTCACAATTTTTTTCACCAATTGTGAAATCAGGCTTAATATTATCAATTATATAGCCACAGTAAATAGGTAGAATACTACCGAAAATAATCCAGCTTATTGAATTACAATCAAGTTTAATAGAAACTCTTGATCGACTAGGGAACCCAATCTCTTTTTGAATACTGTTAACATTTACCAAGAGGTTGTAATGAGAGAGTCTTATTCCCAGCCCTTTTTCAAATATTATAAGAGCTTCTTGATTCAAGAGAGGCTTATAAGTGGAGATATAATCACTTGGCAATTTTGAGATTATTTTGAGGACCTTTTTATTAATATTGATCTGGATTTTTGTTTCTGCTTCTAATTTTACTTTCTCAATTTTTTCTTCTCCAGGAAGTATTACAGAAGCCCCTAAATGCCATGCTCCAAATAAAAGAATAGTTTTTGAAAAATGGTCCACGCTATTTACAATAATTCTATCCTTAGGTTTTATACCTTGATGAGACAACCACATTGCCGCTTTTTTAACCAAATTATAAAAATCAAGATTTGTTATTGATAAATCTTCAATAATAATCTGTGTTGAATATTTTATATTTTGCCCCTCGATAAGAGACCTCATAGATGGATAAGGGATCATATACTCAATAGGTTCTACATTGCCAATACATTGGGCTTTATAAATATTGTTCTTTATCTCTAATTCCATACCTTAAATTAATTTAATAAATAGGTGAATTCTCTTTTTGTATGCTAAAAAGTCATCTCATAGACCTTTCGATTCTTTTTTTTTTATAATATATTAAAAGATGAAGTATTTATTAATCTATGCATTTTACTTTACAAGCCTTATTGGTTCTGTATTTCAGAAACAATTTGATGTTGCAGGGAATAATAAATTAGAAATTCAAAAAGCTCTTAACTTAGTCCCTGAAAAACAATTTAAAGGCATGGCTTATTTAATACAGCATATGCCGGAAGAAGATTTAAAAAATCTAAGCTCAGACTTTTTATTAAATAATTGTAGTTTAGCTTATAATGCATGGTACCAATCTGCTTGGTATTCAGAAATTTCTGAGGAACTTTTTTTCAATTATATCTTACCATATGCTAACCTTAACGAAAAGCGAGAAGAGTGGCGCAAAGAATTCAATGAAATGTGCCTTCCTATTATAAAAAATGCTAAAACGATTTCGGATGCGGTAGTGCTTCTTAACCAAAATATCTTTGAAGAAGTTGGCGTGATTTATTCTACGGATAGGCCAAAAGCAGATCAAGCTCCATTTGAATCTATAGAAGCAGGAATGGCTTCTTGCACAGGGTTAAGTATTTTATTAATAAATGCATGCAGGAGTATTGGTATCCCTGCTCGTTTTGTAGGTACTCCCCTATGGTATAATAATTCGGGTAACCATTCATGGGTTGAAATTTGGGATGATGGTTGGCATTATACCGGTGCAGCTGAACCAGTGGGAGATAAACTTGATGAAATATGGTTTGCTGAATATGCATCAAAAGCGACTCCTGGAGATATGAAGTATGGAATCTTTGCCGTTACCTGGGAAAATAAAGAACTATATTTTCCAATGGATTGGTTACCTGAAGTAAAAACATATAGTTCTATAGATGTTACCCATAATTATAAAAAAGGTTTTAAACCTGAGGCCCTTATACCTATTCGAGTGCGATTTTTAAATACGGCTGGTAAAAGAGATGCTACAGATATAAAGGTTAAGAATAAAAATACAATTATTTTCGAAGGAATAACAAAAGATGAAACATTTGATTCAAATGATCATTTGACAATTATGCTTGGAAAAGGAGAGGTTTTTATTTTTGAAACAAGATATGGGGAAAAGCAATTTATTGTAGAAGAAGAAACTCTTTTAGATCTTGGGTTTTAAATATTTTTTATATTCCTAATCTTTTGGTTTTATCTTTCTTTTAATTTCAAGGTTATCTGTGGTCCTGGAATACCAATTACCGGCAAGACGGCCTAAAGGTTTTAGATCTTCAAGTAAAATTTTTCCTTTATCGTATATAGAATCATCTAAATGAAAAAGAACAATTTCACCAATAACAATAAAACCGCTGCCCGCGTTACCATCACCAATCTCAACTATTTGATTTAATTTACATTCAAAGCTTATTTTAGCTTCACCAACACGAGGTGGTTTAACTTTTGATGATTTAATTTTTGTAAGGTTAGAAATCTCAAATTCATCGACCTCAGGATCAAAGTCAGTAGAGCACATGACCATTTTTTCGGCAAAAGATTCCGAAACAATATTGATTACAAACTCTTTGTTAGCCTTAATATTTTTCAGTGTATCTTTTTCTTTACCATCCCAACCACGTCTAGCTGGACAAAAAACAACAGTTGGAGGCTTTGAGCAAACGCCATTAAAGTATGAAAAAGGGGCAAGGTTAAATTTATTATCATTGGAAATGGTAGATACAAATGCGATTGGCCTTGGGACAATACTACCAATCATAAGTTTATGTATTTCTTGGAAGGGTTGATTCTTCGGGTCTATTATCATTTGTTTGCCCATGAAAAAGGATAGCTATTATCCTCTATATCTAATGCTGATTTAGTTAGGTTTAAAGGTTTAAAGGTATCGACCATAACAGCAAGCTCATTTGTCTCGATAGCACCAATTGACTCCTCTGTCTTTCCTGGTTGAGGACCATGAGGTAGGCCCATAGGATGGTGGGTTATTGAGCCTTCTTCAATTCCTCTTCTACTCATAAATTCACCAGCCGCATAATATATTAATTCGTCAGAATCTACATTACTATGTGCATAAGGGGCAGGGATTGAATCCTTGTGATAATCAAATAATCGTGGAACAAAAGAACATATAACAAAACCATTCCCCTTAAAAGTTTGATGCACAGGAGGAGGTTGGTGAATTTTTCCTGTTATGGGCATAAAATCATTGATATTAAAAACATATGGGAAAAAATAGCCATCCCAACCAATTAAATCAAAAGGATGGTATTTATATTCATACATCTGAATTCCATTTTTTAATTTCACCTCTATTTCAATTGATTTATTTTGGATAGGTAACATAAAATTCGGTGTTCTTATATCTCGTTCAGAGAAAGGTGAATGTTCCAATAATTGTCCAAATTTATTTCGATATCTATCGGGAGTTTCAATTGCTGAAGAGGATTCAATCACGAGAGCTTCTATTTTTTGACTCACTTCAATATTGTAAATAACACCCCTTGGGATAACCAGATAGTCTCCTGGACGAAGATCTAAATAACCAAAATTTGAGTTAAATCGTCCAACTCCACGATGAATAAAAATTATTTCATCAGCATTTCCATTTCTATATAAAAGTTGCATTGGTGCTGAAAAAATGGCTTTTGAAATTATTAAGTCTGAATTGTGAAAAAGTGGTACCCGTGAGGAGTCTAAATTCTTTTCATGACTTATCTTTGATGTTTGGAGGTGATGCGGTTGATGATTAACATTTTTTTTTGAAAGCTCAATGACTCTAAAATCACCAATTGATTGTACTGCTGCCGGTGGATTGATGTGGTACAGGTTTGAGTAGATTCCACTAAAACCATTTCGGCTGACCAATTCTTCAGAATACAACTTTCCGGATTCATCTCTAAATTGAGTATGTCGTTTATTTGGTACTTTTCCTCTTTTTTGATAGAAAGGCATATTGGCTAAATTATTTTATTCTCTAAGACACCTAATCTTTCGACTTCCATCTTAACCACATCACCTTTTTTAAGCCATCCACCTGTATTTTCAGGTCGAAGTTCTAATATGCAACCGGTACCAACAGTACCTGAGCCAAGATAATCACCGGGCAATAAATGTGTATTCATGGATGCTCTCTCGATCATTTTTGTAAAAGGATGATATAGGTCGTTTGTATTTCCTTTTGAAATTAACTTTCCATTAACATGACAAGTCATCTCAAGGTGTAGCTTATCATCTTTCCACGATTTTTCAATTTCATCAGGTGTTACCATATATGGACCAAAACTAGAGGCAAAGTCTTTACCTTTCGCCGGTCCTAGGCTCATGGCCATTTCCTCTCTTTGAAGGTCACGAGCAGACCAATCATTACAAATAGTATACCCTGCAATATAATTACCGGCATTATCAGCGGATATATTAGATCCACCATTAGCAATAATAACAGCAAACTCAAGTTCAAAGTCTAGTTCTTTTGTTTTGAAGGGGTAAGGTATCTCAGCACCGTGCCCGTATAAAGCTGAAGGGTTTGAAAAGTAAAAAATAGGTATTTTAAACCAATCAGGATGCATTTCAAGTCCTCTTAGCTTCCTTGCTGCTCGAACATGTTGCTCAAAAGCATAAAAGTCTCTAAATGATTGAGGGTCTGGCACTGGTGAAAGAAGGTCTAACTCTGATTCTAGAAATGCTATTTCATTATTTTTAGAAATTAAGTCTTCTAAATTATTTTCAGAGATTTTCAAATCAATCATTTTTAATCTCTCAAAATTTTTGTCCCATTCTTTTAATGCGTCTTTTAGTGTGTTTGGTATCTTTGTAAAACTATTATCTCCAGTATTTAAAGCCATCCAATTTGAAGCTTGAACTATATCAACAATATACGTGTCTTTTTTAAATCCAAAGCGAGGTTCTAATTTTGTTTTTTTTAGATATGTTACAAATTTCATTTAAAGATTTCCTCTTTTTTCTTGTTCTCTTTCAATCGATTTAAATAATGCTTTAAAATTGCCTTTGCCAAAACTATTGGAACCTTTACGTTGAATAATTTCAAAGAATAAAGTTGGCCTATCTTGGATTGGTTTGGTGAAAATTTGAAGCATGTATCCATTTTCATCTTTATCAACTAAGATACCTAATTCAGAAAGAATATTTAAGTCCTCTTCAATATTACCAATACGTTCTTTCAGCTCATTATAATATGACTTTGGCGTTGGAAGGAAATCAACACCATTTTTTTTCATCATCTCTACTGTTTTAATTATGTTTTTTGTTGATAGAGCTACATGCTGTACTCCACTAGTATCATAATAGTCGATAAATTCTTGGATTTGAGAGACCTTTAATCCTTCCGCAGGTTCATTTATAGGCATTTTTATTTTTTCATTATCATTTGCCATAACTATAGATCTTAAAGAAGAATAATCTGTATTTACGTCCTTATCATCAACACTCCAAAAACGGTGCCATCCAAATACATCTTCATAGAACTTGCATACAGTTTTCATCTCTCCATCAGGTTGGTTACCGACAACATGATCAATATGAATAAGACCAGTAGGTTCAGATTTAGAATTCTCTTCGATAAAAGTAAAACCGGGTAAGAATGGACCTTTATATTTTTTTCTTTCAATGAATGAATGGATAGTATCACCAAACGTACGTATTGCCGAAATAATTGCAACTCCATTATCATCTTCAATAACAGTTGGTTTGATCTCGCTTTTAGCTCCGCGTTGAGTTGAGACTTCCCAAGCAATGGTTGCATTATCGACTTCAAATGCAATATTTTTTATTCCATCTCCATGCCTATCGATATGCTTACCAATTGCAGTATCCTTTTTCAAGGGTGAAGTTAAAACGAGATTTATAATGCCTTGATTTAGAACATAGCTAACACTGTCTCGACTGCCTGTTTCTAATCCTCGATAAGCAATAGGTTGAAATCCCATTGTTGTTTTAAAAAAATGCGCAGTTTGTTTTGCGTTACCTACATACATTTCACAGTGGTCAAATTTTTTAATAGAGTATGGTAATTTTTTCATAAAATTTTAGATAAAGAATTTATTAATTTTTGATTTTCGTCTTTTAATCCAATAGAAATACGAATGTAATTTGGCCAACCAAAAGATTCTAAGTGCCTAACAATAATCCCATTTTCTAAAAGCTTTTGGGTGATAATCTCAGCTTCTTCTTTATTTCCCCAGATTGTTGTAATAAAATTAGTAACGGATAAAATATATTGTACTTTCAATTTTTTGAAGTTGGATATTAAAAAAGCTAAGCCATCTCTGTTTAATTCTAGTGTATCAGATAGAAAAGAATAGTCATCTAGAGCTGCAGTTGCAGCTACTTGCGCTAGTGAACTCGGTTCAAAAGGGACCTTCACTTTTATTAAATTAGAAATTAATTCACTATGGGCAAACCCGTAACCAATTCTAACTCCACCTAAACCGTATGCTTTGGAAAAACTACGCAGAGTTATCACATTATCATACCTGTAGCTCATTGAATCTGGATAATCCTTAGAACTATTTGCGTATTCAAAATAAGCTTCGTCTAATATTATTAAAACCCTTTCAGGAACATATTTATAAAAAGAGTTCGATTCTTTTTTTGTGATATATGTTCCCATTGGATTATCGGGGTTAGCGATATAAATAATTTTAGTATAATCATTTATTTGATCAACTAATTTCAAAAGGTCGTATTTATGGTTTTTCATTGGAACCCAATGAACCTTTCTCCCCGATGCATTCGCAAGGACTTTAAACCCAATAAAAGAATCTGCAGCACTGATTAATTCATCATCATTTAATAAAAATGTTCTTATAATTGTGGACATAATTCCTTCTGATCCAGCCCCAAGCACAACATTAGAAATCTTAATATTAAATTTTTCAGCTAATTTTTTTCTAAGTTCATACCCTGCAGCATCAGGATATCGATGCAGATCATTTAATGCTTTATTGATAGCTAATTTTGCTTTTGGAGAGGGGCCAAGGGGATTCTCATTTGAAGCTAGTTTAATTATTTTATCGAGACCAAACTCTCTTTGGACTTCGCTAATTGGCTTTCCGGGCTTGTAGCTATTTAATTTTTTTATGTATGAAGGAACAAGAGGCATATAATATTAATAATTTACACATAAAATACATTTACTGATGAAGTGAAAATGTTTTAAGATTAATTATGAAATTTAAAGATCAATTTATCAATGCAAAATTCTTAGAGCGTCCAAATCGTTTCATTACAATCATTGATATAAATGGTGAACAACATCGAAGTCATCTAGCGGATCCCGGAAGACTTAAAGAGCTTCTATTTCCAGGAGCAGATCTGTTGGTCCGAAAAGTTGAAAATAATCCAACAAGGAAAACAAAATTTTCTACTGTAATGGTGAACCATGCTGGGCAATTAATTTCCTTAGTCTCAACTTTACCAAACCAGTTTGTTAAAGAAGCTCTTATGAATAAAGAGCTTCCGATGTTGAATAAATTTAGTCTAGTAAGGCCTGAAATTACTGTTGGACGACATCGATTTGATTTTCTGCTTACTGATGAAAATGGTGAAGATTTTTATCTAGAGGTGAAGTCTGTTACTTTTGTAGAAAATCAAGTAGCTCAATTTCCAGATGCTGTAACTTTGCGAGGGAAGAAGCATGTTTTAGCTCTTAAAAAATTGGTTGAAAAGAATAAAAAAGCAGGTGTTTTGTTTGTTTGTCAAAGACCAGATGCCACTTCTTTTAAACCAATGTGGAAAAGGGATGATAAATTCTGTTATGCTTTAAAAGAGGCATTTGAATCGGGTGTAAAGGTTTGGTGTATAACATTAAATATCTCCAATACTGAAATAACCTATAATCAAGAAATACCCATTAAATTATAGATTGAAAACACAACGTACATGGTTTAGTTTGATTTTGCTTGCAATGTCATGCGCTGCAATACAGAGTCCATCCGGAGGACCAAAAGATGAAACTCCACCAACTCTTGTTTCAACGCTGCCAGAAAATGGAGTAACTAATTTTTCAGGCAGAAAAATTGAACTTCAATTCTCTGAATATTTAAAAGAAAGTAGTATTCAAAAATCAATTCAAATATTACCCGCTCTTGAAAACCAACCAATATTTATTTATCAAGGGAAAAAAGTCATTCTAGAATTAGAAGAATCATTAAAAAGTAATCAAACTTATATAGTTTTGATTAATAGGTCTTTAATGGATGAACACAATTTGAAGATTTCAAAAAGTGTACAAATTGCATTTTCTACAGGTTCCAAGATAGACGATGGCTTAATCTCTGGAAAAGTTGAATATTCAAAAAAAGCATCTTTGAATCTCTGGAAAATTAAAGACTCGAGTGATGTTACTACATTTTATACAAGGTCTCCAGACTACACAGTGGATGCTTCTGATTCTGGTTTCTATGAATTTAAATATCTATCTCAAGGTGATTATAGAATAAGTCTTGTAGACCAATCTGTCTCCGGATCACCACTCTTTCCCGAGAGAATGCTTTATGGTCTAAGCTGGCTTCCCTTAATTAAAATCAAAGAAGGGACTATGCTCGAAGGGGTTAATCTGCGTATGCCTCAAAAAAAGAATTCTTTAAAAATTAATTCGGTTGATTGGATAAATGGACAATGGGGGACAATTTCTTTTTCTGATAATTATTTAAAGGAGCCACCTTTAACTTTTTTTAATGAGAATAAAGAATCGTTAGGTTATTCTGTTTTCAGAGATCCTCTTCATGAAAAAAAGTTAAATTTTTTCATAGAAGACACATTAACAAGCTATACAACTATATTTAGTAAAGGAGTCTATGATGATTCCCTTTCAAATATAGATTCAGCACGTTTAAGAGTTAAAGTTGAGGCATTTTTAGATACAAATAATATTAAGGTTATACATCCAGACGAAAAATTTATTTTAGATATAGAGGTGGATAATAAAAAGAGTCTAGATATTATTTTTTCAAGTTTAATGGATACTACAGGATCGGAAAAAACAATAAAGCTTTACGAAGACTCAACGGAAATAAAGTTTAATTTAAAGTGGATATCCCCACTTTTTCTAAAGCTTACTCCTACTGAAAACTGGAAAGAAAAAATGGAATATCGTATTGAATTTAATCGAGAATTATTAATTCCTCTTTATGCTCAAAATCTGAAAGATTCTCTACATGTAATTAATTTTAAAACGAGCCTTTTTCAAAAATTTGGGACATTAAACCTTTTTGCTCAGAATACCTTTAATAAGCGATTTATTGGAGAATTATCAGAAATCAAAAATAATGATATAAAATATAATGTGTCTATAAATTCAGATACTGTTTTTAAAATAGAAAAAATACTTGAAGGAAACTATTTATTAATGCTTTACAGAGACAAGGATAAGAGCAATAATTATACGTACGGCAACCTTGATCCCTATCATCCAGCTGAATGGTTTTTTATTTATCCAGACACAATTCAAATTAGATCAAACTGGGACTTAGATCTTAGAGATATTGATTTAGGAATTAAATGAAATGAAGTGTGTTATTCTCGCCGGTGGAAGTGGTACTAGGTTTTGGCCGCTTAGCCGATCTCATTCTCCGAAGCAGCTTTTAAAGATTGTCGGAGATTCTTCTATGCTACAGATGACAGTAGATCGCTTACAAAAAATTAAAAAAGTCACTGATATTTACATTATAACAAGAAAAGAATTATACCAGACAATTTTAAGTGAAGTCAAAGGAGTCCCCGCTAAGAATATTATCATCGAGCCTTCTGGTAAGAATACCGCTCCAGCCATAGGCTTAATGGCAACATATTTAGCCTTAGAAGATCCAAATAGCGTAATGGGTATATTCCCAGCGGATCACTTAATCATCGGGCATCATGAATTTGAAAAGGCCATAAATACCGCCGACCATTTAGCGAAGAAAGATGAGAACTTGGTAACAGTTGGTATTAAACCGAGTCATGCTTCTACTGCGTATGGTTATATACAATACAATGAAAATAGTGAAGAAAATCATTTAGACGCATATAGAGTTAAAACGTTTGCCGAAAAACCTCATAAAAAACTTGCAGAAAGATTTTTAGATAGTGGCGATTTTGTATGGAATGCCGGTATGTTTTTTTGGAAAGTAAGTACTTTTATGAAGAGCCTAGAAAGATTGATGCCTGATCTAAAAGACTCTTTAGATAATATTTCTAAACTAATTGTAAATAATATTTCTATAGATGAATTATGGGACCATATTCAGCCACAATCGATAGATTATGGATTATTGGAAAAATCAGACAACATACTTGTTGTCACTTCAACTTTTAAATGGAATGATATCGGGTCATGGGATGCTTTATATGATGTATTAACTCCAAATGAAGATGGAAATATTATTAGAGGAAGAGGGGAGGTTATGAACGGACAAAATAACTTGATACAATCAAATGATAAATTCACTGCAATTTTAGGGATTGATAATATTGTTGTTATAAATACTCCTGATGCCACGTTAGTCGTTCCTAGAGCGAAGGTAGAAAATGTAAAGGATCTCGTCAGCTTTTTAATCGAAAACGGATACGAAGATTTAGTATAATGAAAAATAACAGGCTTTATACAGAATTTGAAGAACTTGCAAATAAATTAGGCTTGAAAATTTTAAAAGGTAAAGGCAATTTTCATGGTGGAATTTGTATTGTTAATAATGAAAAAGTTATTGTTGTAAATAAGATGAAACCGATCGAGCAAAGATTGCGAATCCTAGCGAATAGCTTTTTAGAATACAACTTAGATGATATTTACCTAGTACCAGCTTTACGAGCATATATTGAAGAATTCAGAACTCTGGACCTTAAATCTTCTTAAATTTAGATAATTGTATTATCCTTATTATTATTTAGATTGTAGATATTAAAATTGAAGTCGTATGGAAAATAAAATTTGGGCTCCTTGGCGGATGGATTATATCCAAACTCCAAAAGTAGATGGTTGTGTATTTTGTAATAAAGCTCATTCTGATGATGACAAAAAAGATCTTGTATTATTCAGAGGTAAAGAGTCTTATGTTTTAATGAATTTATACCCTTATTCGAACTGTCATATGTTAATAACGCCTTATGGTCATACGGCGGATACAAATTCAATTACTCCCGATGGTAATAAAGAAATTATGTGGCTAGCAAATCAAACGATGAATATATTAAAATTAAAAGTTGATGCCGATGGGTTTAACTTTGGAGCGAATATAGGAAAAGCGGGTGGTGCTGGAATTGAAGAACACCTTCATTATCATATTGTTCCTAGGTGGAATGGTGATACTAACTTTATGCCTGTCGTTGGTAATACAAAAGTAATAGTCGAAGGATTAATGGAGTCCTGGGAAAAATTAAGACCTCACTTTGATAAATTAAAAGAGACTGAAAATGCTTGATTTTAATAGAGTCTGGTTACCTTTCCTTTATCTGTATGGTGTTGGTGGCCTAATTTTTATTATTGGAATGTATATTGCTATTCAATCTAAATCCATAAAAAAAGAACGAGAACGTCACAAGAAATGGTTTTATGTTCTTCTTTTTGGAATGATATACTATATCGGGATTCATAGCTTTTTTACTCTTGCTGCAATAGATAATATGAAACTAGCATTCATAATATTATTCATTATTATTTTAATAGCGCTCAGGCTAGTATTTTTCGTATTCAATAAACAAAAAAAATATACTTGATGGAACCAGTCATACAAACCTCTCCATATTTTTGGGCTATTATTCTAGGCTATTTTACTTTAGTTCTAGGGTTTGGTTCTTTTTTTGCAAGATATAACAAAACAACCCAAGATTTCTTTTTTAGTGGACGCCGATTCTCTTGGTGGTTAATCACAATGTCAATAGTAGCAACAGGTGTTGGAAGCCATAGCTTTTTAAAATATTCATCCAAAGCCTATGAGCATGGTTTTTCATCGACAATGACCTATATGAATGATTGGTTCTTTATGCCATTTTTCTTATTTGGCTGGCTACCTATTGTTTATTACACCAAAATAAGATCTATCCCAGATTATTTTGAAAGAAGGTTTAACTCTGGTGTACGAGTTTTAGCGACAGTTGCTATTTTAGGTTATATGATTGGGTATATCGCAATTGGATTTCTCACGATGGGGAAGACCTTACAGCCACTAATTGGATTGGATCTATATACTATTATTTTTATTGTCGCAGTTGTATCCGGTGTTTATATCACTTTTGGAGGGCAAACAGCTGTCATCTTTACAGATCTGGCTCAAGGATTTATATTAATTTTTGCAGGTGTATTAATTTTTATTCTTGGAGTTAATTATGTAGGAGGATTTTCTATTTTTTGGAGTGTATTATCTCCAGATTTTAAATTACCACTAGCAAACTTTAACCACCCTTCTAACTTTAATTTTGTAGGAATATTTTGGCAAGATGGTGTTGCTGGATCTGTTGGCTTCTTATTTATGAATCAAGGTCTTATCATGAGGTTTATGGCCTGTAAATCTGTTCATGAAGGACGAAAAGCTGCAGCTTTTAATGTCTTGATACTTTTACCCATTTCTACGGTAGTTGTCTCTAATGCTGGATGGACAGGTAAAGTTATTAGTATTGTTACACCTGAGGCATGGAATGCATCTACTAAGCTGGATCATGTTTTTACTCAAGTTGCATATCTTATAACAGGTAGTGAAGTCGTATTTGCTTTTGTTATTGCTGCGGTAGCAGCGGCATTGATGTCAACAGTTGATACTTTGATTAATGCAGTTGCTGCGGTTGTGATCAATGATATTTATAGGCCTTTAGTAAAAGGTAAAGATGATAAGCATTATTTACATGTTGCAATGATTGTATCTGCTGGGGCAACACTGGTTGGTGCGGTTAGTACAGTCTTCTTTGAGCAATTTCCCACTTTATATGAAGCACATGGATTTTTTCATAGCACAATGACACCACCTCTTGTTGTCGCAATTTTTCTAGGTATTTTTTGGAAACGCTATAATACGCCTGCTGCAATAGCAACTTTCTTAGGTGGTGCCATCCTAATGGCAATTGGTAATAAATACCCTCAAATATTTATAGCTCCATTTGATCATGGTATTGATTTCAATCCAGTAAGACCATATTCATATATTAGAGCACTTTATAATACCCTTGTTTGTGCTGGATCTGGTTTAATTGTGGGGTTTTTAACCTCTGCTCCAGATAAAATTAAAACCGAAGGATTAACGGTTTGGTCCTTAGATAAAGCACGAGAAATTTTTAAAGGAAGCGCACCAAATGATAGAGTTGGAAGCAAAGTAGAAGTTGATTGGGTACTTAAAGAAGGTAATCAAAATACTGTAGAGTTTTCTATAGATGATATGGAAGTAATGGCTGCAGATGTTGGCGATTTAGTTTATTTAGCTGACAACCGTTGGTGGTTAGGAGGATTAAAATCTTTTCATTCAACAGTTGGAGATCCTCATACTGAAGATGGGAAAGTATACATATCAAAAGAGCATGTAGAGAGTGGAATGTTAATCGCTGAATTGAAACTGTTTGCCGAAAAAGAAATGTAACTTTGAAGAGACTAAAAGTCATCTTAAGTTTGCCAGCTTTTTCAAGATATAAAATTTAATTCCGGAGTAGCTCAGCTGGTAGAGCAGGTGACTGTTAATCACTTTGTCGGGGGTTCGAATCCCTCCTCCGGAGCGTAAAGCCTCATTTTATGAGGCTTTTTTGTTTTAAGTAATATCTCCTCAGAAAATATTTTTACGATATTTAATTAAATCAGTTGGCTCTTTTTTAAATTTTTCAATAAATAGTAAGCGTACCTTTGAAATCCTAAATCATTAAAGTGCACGCCGTCTACTGTTCCTTCATCATCAATACCAATTGCGTGTGGTTCATCAAAGAGGTATATATTAGAAATATTTAAACTTTTTAGTTTTACATATTCACTTTTTAATTGTTGATTCTTTTTTATTAGGTTTTTTCTGACCTCAATATCAAGATATTCATTTTTAAACATTGGCTCATTAACTAAAACAATAGGAATCTCTTTTTTTACTTTTCTGATCAATTTAATTAAAGGAATTAATTTATCCTGCAGTGTTTTTTGTTCGATGTTTTGCATACATTCAATTATATATAATCTTGCATCTAACTGGGATATTATTTCGCCAATATTCTTTTCTAAGCGTCCATTTCCACTGAAACCAAAATTCAGACATTCCAAATTTGTTTCTCTCGAAATAATATTGGTATGGCTTGCTCCGGGACGGGAAGCACATCCACCCTGTGTGATACTTGTACCATAAAATATTATAGACTTAGAATGTTGGCTTTTAGCTATTTCTTTTAGGTTGCTTCCATTTTCAAGTCCTACCTCTAAATTTTGTATTCCATCATAAAGAGGTAAATAAATTCGGTAGTCTCTATTTTCAGGTTTCATATTTTGGATGACGCGATGTTTATTCTGTTTACTTTCGGGTATACCCGTTCCAACATAGTGCCATTGGTTTTTCGACTTTATATATAGATCTAGACCTTTGATACCTGTATTTGGCATATGGTTCATTGCAAAATTATTTAGGACTTCCCAATGTAACTCTATGAATGATGAATTAGTTGAAAAATCAAGACTTATACCGGAAGTATTTTTAGATAAATCCCAAACTTCTTTTCGCACTTTTTTTCTAAACTGTTCAGGAAGCCTATCAAAAGGATGTTCTCTTTTAGACTCAGGGAATGGTAATCCTGATGATTTATAATGAAGTAATGAATGTGTTTCCATAAAGCTTTATATCCTTTTTACAATTGAAGATAACTTTAATTGATAATTGAACTTTATCATCTGTGCTGTTATAAAACGACTTTTACAAATGGGTAAATAACTGTCTTTATATATTTTCTAGGATTAACAGACTAATTATTTATCTTCATTGTATAAGATTTTAATATTTTCACCCATACAGAATAACCCGCCTCGTTAAGGTGGACACCATCATCACTCAATGTGTTATCTAGCAGTCCTTTTTGATTTTTAAAACTTGAAGCTAGGTCGATGACTTTAAATGCATCATTATTTATTAATAACGAGTTAACTTTATTTATTTGAGTGTTGATTGAGGGCTCATAACCAGGTAATAAGAATGAATATTCTGCGGTTGTCTTCATGTATTTTTTATTATCCATGGGTAAAATGGTTTGAATATAAACTTCTGTGTCTGGGGATAATTCTTCAATCTTTTTTTTAATTCTGATAATATTTTTGTAAATGTAATCAGGGGTAATTCCAGAGTCACTATTGTAATCAGTGAAAAAGTTATTGAACCCAATCAGAAGGAAAACGGCAATGGGTTTATAGTATCCTATTTCCTCGAGTCTCTCTAGTACACCTTCGGTTATATCACCCGATATACCTCTATTGACGATATTAGAAGTACCAAGCCTCTTATTCCAATCTCCTCCACCTTTTGTTATACTGTTGCCAAGGAATACAATTTTATTATATCCAATTGGATCTGTCTTGAAATCCTGAATCCTTTCAAAATATCGATTTCTAGCCCAGTCGCTTTGACTTTTTATTATTAAAGTCGAATCTGGATATAGATTTAACGAGCTTTTTAAATTGAAACACGATAAGGAATAGAAACAAAATAAAATAAATATCGACTTCAAAAAAGATAAGATTTTAGAATGCGTATCTTAGACCAAGGTCGATTGTTCTTCCATAGAATTGTTTAAGCTTAAAATTATCACCACCTGAGGTTACTCCTCGATACCTACTAATATCACTGGTTTCGGTTAGGTTACTTGCATTAAAAAATATTTCTAACCCGTCAAGCGGTAGTTCTTGTTTTAATGATAAATCAAATCTTTGATATGAATCCGTAATTTCTCGTTTTTCATTCCAAAAATTTGTATTCACAAAAACATCATCATTATAGAGCATAGACAATCTTCCGGAGAATCCTTTGTAGTCGTAACCAATAGATAGATTAATGATTTCATTCGGTTGATCAAGAAGTCTATCGATATAGGTTGTATCATTATTTGACTCAACAAATGTAAATGTATCAAAGTCAAAGTAACCATTTACTACTGTTCTAGGGTACTTAACTTCAGATGTAGTAACAGTATAATTTGCATTAAAAACCAAACCATTTAACGCACCTGGGAGATACCAAAATCGAGTCTGGTAATCTAATTCCCAACCGGATAAAATCACTTTGTTGGGATTATTTAATTCATAATTTTGGATTTTATAGTTAGCATATTCTCCAGGTAAATCAAATCGCAGAGTATCCTCTGGTAATGCGACTCTTAATCCGCTTGAGTAAATAAGGTTTTCTATTTTTTTGTTAAAATAGCCAACTGTTAAAAGGCCAAGTTTGTTCTCATTATATGATACTGATATATCCGTATTACTTGCTTGGCCTGTATCTAAAAACTTATTTCGCCAATCTAGAGATCTAGAGCTACCAGTTGCCCTTTGAAGAGGAATTAAACTGGAATAATCTGGGCGAGTTAAAGTATTTGTACGTGCATAGCGAATACCAAGAGTTTCATTAGGCTTGTAGTTAATAAATAATGCAGGTAAGTAATAGGAGTTCTCTCTTCTATGACTCACCGTATCTCCAACAAATATCCAGTGTGGAAGGGCATGGTCTAGAGAATTCATAGCGTGGTATTTTGTTACGTTTTTTTCAATCCTTGCCCCAGCAATAATATTGAGTTTGTTACTAAAATCCATGTCAGCCATAAAGTAATTCGCACTGTAGTTCTCCGTTCCACGGTAGTCATACATTTGCGAATTTGTTTGATGTACATGGTGCATCACATATTCATTAATATTAGTATTCGATGTCGCCTTATTCCAGTTTTCACTAAAATAATCATAGATTTTTTTTAATTTATTAAGGTCGCCTACAGCATCAAAATGAAAATCCCCATTATAAAAATTACTTCCATCATAATCATTATTTATCAATGCGGTTAAAGGTATGTTTCGATCCTGATTATCCCCTATGAAATCTTCAAATTCAAAGTAGCTTATAAGAGAATCACGTTGATTTCTTGCTCCTGCTGCTTTTGCAACATGACCGTACTCATTATGTCGATCAAAGGTTCTTCTCTTTTTTCTGATTTTTGTACCAAACTTTATGTTCCCTGATAACTTATCAGATATTCTAAATTTATATTTTAAGTCTAGCCCGGATGTAGTTTCACTTTCTGAACTATTATTTATCCAGAGGTCGTAGCGGTCTAGTATCGTGTTGGAAGTATCATTCTTGGCTACGTTTTGTATCTGATCAATAGTAAGGTTGTATGTTGTCGAAGTATCATATGCAAACTGTTCAATAAATTTAAAGTCATAATACTTATCTTTATTTTTGGAGACCGCATTAGAATAAAATGCATCTACTTTTAATTTTCTAAAAAAAGTTTGTTCGTATTTCCAAGATTCAGTTGAAACCTCTATGTTATTTATTCCATTGCTAGAGCTCATATATCGGTAGTTATCCGAACTATTATAGCTATTGCTGTATCTTGTAATATCTTTTTCGATATTACTACTAAGATTACTATAGGAAAGATTTCCGTTTGGAATCTTTATATCGAAAACTTGCAGTTGGTTGCGTCTATCGTTTAGTCTTTCCCAGTCATTGAGATTTAAGCTAGTGAGATATAGTGGGTTGATTGTATCAAGTGTTTCACCAACTAAATTATAACCGGCTCCAATTTCATGTGAGCTTCTATTCCTGTTCTCAAGATCTACTTGCATTAAAATACCTAAGCGATTATTAAAAAACCTATTACTTAAGTCAAATACAAATTTATTGTCATCATATGTGTTTTTTAAACCATTATTCATTCCTTGAGTAATGAGATTACCATGTAAGCCCGGTTTGGCTTTTCTTAATAGAAAATTAACTGTTCCACCTAAAACATCAGAATCTTGATCTGGAGTACCTGCTTTGGTCACCTCAATTCCATCAAGCATATACTGAGAAATCATACTTAAGTCAGTGCTTCGATCATTGTTATCTGTTGACGCTAGTTTCACACCATTTACAGTGATATTGTTATATTTAGGAGACAAACCTCTTATGATGACTTTATTTCCCTCTCCCCCCTCTCTTCTAATGGAAACACCTGGAACGCGAGCAACCGTTTCAGCAGCATTAGCATCAGGTAATTCTTGAATACGATCAGATGATATAATGTTGACAAGAGATTTAGAATTTAATTGTCTGTTTATAGCATCCATCTGACCTCTCGCTTGAGCAGTAACAATAACTTCATTTCCTTCAAGCATCATATAATTAAGATTAAAGTCTAAAAATATATCTTTATTTTCACCTTCAATATCTATTTGTTCTGATGATGATTTATAACCTATGTAGGAAGATTTGAAAGAATAAGAGCCCTCTTCTAGACCATCTATCCGATAAAGTCCTGTTTTATCCGTTGCAGAGCCAATAGAAGTCCCCTCAACAAAAATATTAGCTCCGATTAAAGGTTCTCCACTGGCAATATCCCTTATATACCCGGAAAGACTATATTGGTTGGCAAATAAAATTTGTGATAAAATAATAAAAATCAGTATACTTTTATATTTAAGGTTTTTCATTAAGTACTCCTTTGATTTACTATCTAGGTGTTTATTCCTAGTTTCAATAATTTATTTTTTAAAATTTGTATTTTATCGGGTTCATTGCAATTACTTGGTCTCATTAGAACAGCACCAAATGTTTTTAAACATTTATACTGGATTGTTTTCCAATTCTTCTTCAAAATTTCAATGTTGTTGAATACTTTTTGGTTTTTAGAGAAAGCATCAAAATTTTTGAAATCTTTCCGTCTTATTAGAATATTATTTAATAATTCTAATCCGTCATCATTACAATCACATATTGTCTTTGGAAAATAAGAATCTTCTGATAAGACCTCAGGTCTCATACTTTTTTTAGTTTCTTCCTTTTTTTCACATGATGTCAAATTTAAAAAACAGAAGACTACTAGAATATTAAATATGTTAATTTCATAATTATTAATAATATTATTTTAAAAAAAAAGGGCAGAAGTATACTGCCCTTTTTTTTAAGAAATTTAGTCTAAACTAAATTACTTCATTAGTGCCATTTTTCTTGTAAAAGATGATACTCCATCAGATATTGTATAAAAATACAATCCTGTTGAAACTGAAGCACCAAATTCATCACGTCCATCCCATTTTGCAGTATGAGTACCTGCTTGCTTTGAACTATTTTCAAGAACTTTAACTTTTTGACCGATAACATTGAAGATAGTCAAAGAGATATTAGTGCTCTTATCTAAAGTATAAGCAATTTCTGTTGAAGGGTTAAACGGATTTGGGTAATTCTGAGATAATGAGAAACTAGCTGGTGCTAAGTCACTCTTCTCTGAATCAGTTGATAGTGTTTGCCATTCTGCTAGTTTATCAGGGAATGCATTTAAGTTTCCAACTGGTAAACCATCAAGTGAATGTGTGTATGCAGCTGAAGTAGTAGCATAGGACACATCTAAATGAAATGGCCATTCTACAACAACGTGAGAACCATTGTTCTGGTATACCCACTCATGTGTAGCGCCAACACCTTGTGTTGTTTGATCATCTCTGAAATCGAGGGTTCTTGCTAATTGATGAGTAATATACTCTTCGGCAATATTTGAACCTAGATCATCACTAGAAAGAATTGCATTCATATCACTTGTGATTCCAATACCTGCGGCAACAGCAGCAAGAGAGGTATCACAATGCACACGAGCTTGAACAGCAAGAGGCATCATTGTATCGCCTACTGCAGTCACTGTACCATCGTCAGCTGTAACATCCCAACCCCATGGTGTTGCAATCATAGTTTCCATCCAACTCACCAAAGCAGGACTCCAAACGATTGCATTATTTAACCAAGCTTGATTTCTATTGGTTAAACTTACTTCCTGAGCATCACTCATTTCGTAATAACCCAGTAGGTTACCGTCTGTGTCAGTAGCTTGAGATCCAATAATCTTTTGCCTTGCAGCTAATTGACCAACACCACCTGCCCAAGCAACTCCCCAACCAGTAACATCATTAGATGACTGACCGTAAGCTCTTGTGTTATAAAGTAAGTTATTTGTTACTTGCAGGTTGTTTGCAGTGTAAACATAGGACATTCCCATTGCAACGTTAGCAAAAGTATTCTGATTTAGTCTTCCTGATTCAACATAAGAATAAGCTACGATTGCTTCTCCTACAATACCATGGACTGTGTTGTTTTCGAAAACAAGCTCATCCATAGTACCCATCCAAGATCCACCGCCCCAGATTGCACCGCCATAAAACATTCCACCAGCGCCACTAGTTTGACCATCAAAGGTTGAGTTTGTGATATGGAAATCTGTACCTTGACCCATTGTATGGAAAGCAAGGAAGTTGAAACCAGACATATGACAATTGTCAACTACGATTTTATTTGAAACTGTTCTTGCTGCTGCAACGCCAACATTACCACCGGCATTAACGGCCATGCAGTTTAAGATTAAAT
>TARA_B110000858_G_scaffold198310_1_pt1 | contig 24964 bp, 6 predicted proteins | sample TARA_B110000858 | Tara Oceans TARA_B110000858 (sample SAMEA4398247) | marine metagenome | biome: Polar Biome; feature: [SRF] surface water layer (ENVO:00010504); material: water (ENVO:00002006), including particulate matter (ENVO:01000060) such as... | depth 5 m | reverse complement strand
GTCTGTTGTATATTTTTCTGCTAAGTCAGCATATCTTGCACTTGTTGCTGTACCTTGAAATAGTACTGCATTTAAGTTTCCTGAGCTGTCTCTTACTGCAACACTGTTTCCAGTGCCAGTACCTGTTGAATCTACTGCTCCTGTACGAGCACTTCCGCCAACTATAAGGGCAGATGCTTTTTCTGATATTCCGTAAAGGGTAGTTGCATGAACTGAATTAAATTTTTCAGTAGCACTACCTAAGTCAACTAACTCAACTGCTGATCCTGCTGCATTTAAGCCTGGTTTTATTTTGCCTGGCTCTATTGTAACAATATTTTTAATGACTCCGCCTGTTTGTTTTGCTCTAAAACGTATTTCGTCGCCTTGTGCATTACTGATAACACCTTGATTGTCATTTTCAATGAATATTTTTAAATCTAATCCTGTACCAATTGCAATTCCTGCATCAGTTTGAAAGTTTGTAAGCTCTGAAAATACAGTTGGGTTTCCTGGATTAGCTTGCACATAATTACTTGCATCAATACCATTTAACTTTAATGCGTTAGAAGCAGTTCCCCAAAATCTTTGACTTCCGCTTGTTACACCTGCTGTTGCATTTGTTGTATTTTTAAGAGTTACACCTTGACGTACAATATCAAATCCAGAAATGGCGTTTTCTGAATCAGTTGAGTCAATAGTAAATTCACTTGGGCTAATAATAAAAATTACTTCGTCATTCACAGTAGCTTTTATAACTGATCTTGCAACAGCACCGGTATCTAGTACACTAGCACTTTGCATTTGTGTAATGCCCGAACCTGCGTCTTGTGGACCAACTAGAACATAATCAGTTCCGTTGTAGACTTTTAGTTGTTCGTTTCCAGTATCCCACCAAAAATCACCAGTTGCTAATCCTGCCGGAGCAGTAGCACTAATCTCTGCGCCGCCTGTTGTGCGCCATTTTGTGCTATCATAAAATTTAAGTTTGCTGTTTACTGTATCAAACCATATTTGCCCTGTAATAGCTCTAGGTGGTTGGTTGCCGCCAGCAAAGTTTTCTAATAAGAATACAAAGTTTTCGTTTTGTATCTCACCATACCCTGCATAGTTTTTACCAACTAACTTAATGTCTGTAGTCTGATCAATTGTCCCGTCTTGTACTACGGTTAATTGATTAGTGTTATATGTGTTAATTGTGTACGCCATAGTTTTTATAACCCTTTATTGTTATTAGTATTTATCGTAACCTACGGATAATTACTTGTGCTTGTAAATGTCCAAGTTGCTCCTGTTACAGTAAATACCATTGTATATCTAGTCGGTGTAAGTGTAACATTACCCGAAGCTGTATTAGCAGCCGCAATATCTTGTATTACTGTTTCATTTTGTGTGCCTGCTGCATCAACAGCAATGCTTGATTTCTGTAATGTTCCTGTAGCATCAGTTGTTACACTAATACCAATACCAGTTACAGTTGCCCCTGCATAACTTGTACAATGTATTCTTGCTACTGCATTTTCTCTCACACTCGATGCTGGAGAAATACTCTCTAATATGTTTTTTACATCTGTTATAGGACCATTTGATACACCAGACGCATTTGGAGTTGTTAGTCCAGTAATATCTAATGCAAGTGCTATGTCTGTTCCTGCTGTAGAACTATCAACATATGCTTTTGTAGCAGCATCAGTATTACCTGTTGGTGCAGCTAGTCCTGTAATTTTTTGATTGTTAATTGTTATGTCGCCAGTTGAGCTAATATTTAATGCTCCTGGAGAGCTAATACTTCCAAATGCTCCATTACCTGTTACACTTAAAGAACCTAAAGTACCTACACTTGTTAATCCGTTAGCAGTAGTAACAGTATCACCTAATTTAGTTTTAGATAACACTTGTACATTTTCAATTCTGTATTCTTTTCCTTGTATTAAATCAATATTTTGATTAAAAGTCCAGTTACCTGTACTGTTTACCCAATGAATATCTTTACTGCCATCAGTTGATCTTAATGTTATACCACCGCCATCAACTCCTGTATCATTTAATTCAGTACTATCATCTTGTATTCCTAATTCAATATTAGGATCTTGTACTCTCATAGTCTCTGTATTAAGATATGTAGTACTTCCTTCAACTGTAATATTACCACCTACAGTTAAGTTTCCGCTAAATTTTCCGTCTCCAGTAACATCTAATGTTGCTGTTGGTGTATCTTGATATAAACCAAAACGTTGTGTACTTGTATCTAAAGTAAGTGCTTCAATATAATCGTTGCCTTGTGGAACACGAATTGAAAAATCATAATTTAATTGACTTAATTCAATTGTAGTTGTTGTGCCGCTATCTACTGTTTTAAACGCAGCATACTTACTGTCACCAAATCCTACTGTTAAACCTGTACTACCTTTTACAAATAGTCCGCCTTCCATTTGCTGATCAACTACTGCATTACTAGAATCTCTTTCGTTAGTTCTTACAAAGTCAATTGAGCTAAAAGTATTTCCAGCATCATCTGTTAAGTTTTCTGCACTAGTAGCAGTTCCATGATATTTAAATCCAGCAGTATCAACAGGATTAAATCCTATTTTTATTTCACGTCCAACTGCATACGGAGCAATTGCATAAGCATTAGCCGGAGTAAAAGAAAATCTACTATAAAATCCAGCAAGCACTCCGCCAACGTATAATGCTACAACTGTTCTTGTTTGTGTACTTGTGTCTACCATAGTAACAGCTTCAAGTCCTGTTTTACCTTGTACTGCATTATATTGCGGTCCTACTACAGTCCAAACTGTGCCATCATACATTGAAAGACGTTTTTCGCTGTTATCAATCCATAAATCCCCTGCTACAGGGCTTGTTGGCTGTGTTGCACTAACTGATGGTGAACCTGAAGTTGTAAAACTTGTGCCATTGTATATCTTTAATCTATCATCGCCAGTGTCATACCACAATTGTCCTTCTAAAGGATTGCTAGGAGCACTTGAAGAAGCAAAATTTTCAATAATTTTTACAAAATTTTCATTAAATGCTTCACCAAAACCTTTATAGTTACGTCCAACTAGTGTTAAGTCTGTAGATGTAATATCTATTATTCCGTCAGTAAGTTCTACTAACAAGGACCCGTCTGTTCTGTTTATTTTATAACTCATGATCCTGTAACTCCTGTGTAGATGACGTAATTAATTGTTTGATACGGATTAGTTATATCTAATGGTGCTCCAACTTCACTAAATCCGCTTCCAGTTGGAATAGCAACATCTCCACTTGACCCAAATCTTTGTGATAAATCTTCAGCTCCGGTTTGTAAGCTACTTGGTTGTGCATCAGTTGGAATAACTCCTCGACCATCAACTTCACGATGTGCAAAAAACTGTTGTCCATCTGGTGCTTTTAAATCATGTTGGTGTTCAGGTAAGTTTTCAACATCAATAGTTTTAGAACCAGTTCCGTCTACTGCGCCTAGTGTTTGTGAATTTACTGTATTAACTCTTGTTGTTTCTGCTGGTGGAACCGAAGTACCTCCCATAACAGCACTACCCATTGGAAATCTTCCTCTTAGATCTGGTACAGAGAAAAATCCAGCTGTAGTTTCAATTTGTGGTTTGTAATTATAATCAATTAATTGGAATAGCTGATTAAATACCCCTGTACTTAATTCTTGTCCATTACAAAACTTCCAACCTGCAGGTTCTGCGTTTCCAGCATATGGCATAATACTACCAATCGGTGTAAGACCACCTATTGCTTGGAATAATGTTTGTCTGGTTATTCTTTTTAGTCCAGTATTATCGCCTGTAGTTCTATCTATTAATATTTCATCGTTGGATAAACTATTATTAACTAATTCTTTCCCACTAATAATTGTGTTTTTTATAGTTAATGCAAACTCTTTAACTCCGCCGCCTGTTTGTCCATCGAAACTTTGTTCAACTGTTTCAACATCACCTGTAACTCTAAATGTAGTTGCACTTGTTAGTTTATCTGCACTTCCTGCTTTTCCACTAACGTTACCACTTACTTGTCCTTCTAAGTTTCCTAAGAAAGTAGTAGCATAAACTTTGCGCCATTTTAAAGCAGATGTACCTATGTTTCTAGCATTATTAAGATCAGGTAAAATTAAGTCACTTGCTGCTGTGTCTACAACTAAATCATTATTACCTAATGTAATTGCTTTTTGGACTGTAATATTTTCACCAACATTTAGTGTTTTAGCAACACCAACGCCGCCTTTAGCAATAATACTACCGTTACTTATTGTAGTACTTTCAGTTGTGTCGTTAGTTTTAATTATACCACTTGATAAAATGTTACCTGTTACATCTAATGCTTCATCAGGTGCTTCGTTATTAATTCCAACTCGTAAACTTGAATCAACTCTTAAAACAGTATTACTGTTTCCTGCATTTCTGACTCTAACATCAATATTCGAACCTTCAATATTATGTTGTATTACACCAGCACTGCCTTCAATACCAATGTTAAGTTCAGCATTAATACCATAAGCAATACCACTGTTGTTTTGAATATTTAATGGACTAGTAGTTGTTGATTCTGCATCGCTTCTTAAGAAGTTTCCTGCCGGAATAGCTAAATTATTTACAATTAAGTTTTCAGATTTTTCAGCAATACCGTAGAACTTAACATTGTTAATTCCATCACCGTCTGTATCTCTACTTGCAAGGTTAATACCTGGACGTATGGGTGCTCCTGTAAATCCTGTAATTGTTGCTTTAGGAGTAAACTCACTAAAAGCAATTATAGCAACAATATTTGCTGCAACTTGAATTTCAATAACTGTATTTTCTGCGTTATCTTGACCAATAATTGTATTTGGTACAGCACCAGTTGTTAGTCCATCACTAAATTGCGGACCAACTAGTATCCAACCACTACCACTATACAGGTATAATTGTTGGTTATCTGTATCAACCCATAAATCGCCAGTTAGTGAATTAATAGCATCAGGTTGTGTTGTACTTTTCTTTAGGCCGCCACTTGGAACCCAAATAGTTCCATCGTATACTAATAGTTGCTCTGACGAACTATTATACCATAACTGTCCTTCAATTGGTCTATCTGGTGCAGTTGGTGCTGCAAAATTTTCTAATAAATGAAGTAAGTCTGTAGCAATTGCGGCACCGTACCCAACACTATTTTTTCCTGGTAACTGTAAACTAGTATCATTATTGATAGTTTGATCTTCAATTATTATGGGATTGTTTTCGTTACTATCAGTAAATTGTATTGTATATGGCATTCAGTTATCCCTCGTTAAAACCTGTTAGACTTTGTATTCTCACAGTGTAATCAATTTGTATCAATCTATTCAATGACTTTTGTACAGGATGGAAAATTACATGAGTAAGTAGTCTACCTGTGCCATCTGCACTATATGCTTTTAATCCTAATTCGTCAAATACATATAAACTTTCTGAGTTAGTTGCAGTATCAAATGCATCTTGACCTTCTGGTTCACCATAATCTAACAAACAAGTTACTAATACATCAGTGTAATTTGTACCACTTACATGACGTGTTTCAATTTTGTTACGGGCAGGATCTAAATTGTTAACACTACGATCATCTACTACTTTAGTAAATGTTTCGTTATACAAACTTGCATTTGTACCTGTCGAGTTTGGTGTTAGATATGTAATAATACCTGTATCATCAACGCTTGTACCGCCGTTTCCGAACCCCATTTGGTAGATCCAACCAGTACCAGCATTTCCTATACTTTCTGCTAGGCTTATACTCATATTTTCATAATGGATAGCATTACTTTTATCCACTATTACTTCTCCAGTTTCTGGATTGTGTATTTTAATGTGTCCTTGTAGTAACACACCACTATTTTCATTCATTTTATCTGTCATTTGTTATACATCCTGCTGTTGTATTTATCGCGGCAGGTCAACTGTTGAGTCACGTAAGAATCTAGCTATGTCAGAATCTGCTTTACTCAGTTGAGTACCTAGATTTGACCATATTATACCGCTACGTCTTACAACAGTTACCTTAACGTTTTCTGTTGGGGTTGTTATTAATGTTAGTGTAGAACCATTCACACTAAACTCTGCCGGAAGTGTAACATCACCTTCCGGACTATCCTGATATGTTGGATTTAATGTTACGTAACTACTGATTGTGTTTTTACGTAACCGTTTTCCTGCTACAAATACTTCAAATTCATTTACACCGTCTCCGCCGGATATAAAATCAAGTTCATAAGTTGCTGTAGTTCCATCTGCTATAAATTGTGTTGTAAGTGTTTCGTCTTTGTACGGCATTACCGATGTTAATCCGCTATTGAACACTGTAGTACTTTCAACATGTATATCTTTTACACCTGTACCTAATGTACCACGTCTTAGTTGACTCAATACATTGTCATTTCTTACAAAATATTCTATTCTTTCACCATCTATAAATATTACACCCGGAACACTACTTGTTGCATCTGGTATAGGTAATGTACTTCCGTCGTTTATTGTAATCTTTTGGTCATACCAATTTAAGTCTGTAACTAATTGTATACCAGCAGTATCATCTAAACGCTTGTAATGAGTACGGTTGAGCATGTCTTTGAACTGGCTCCAACCATATTTGTTTACTGACTGCGTTTCTGCAAAATGTATTAATTCAATTACATCATTTTGTGCAATAGGAATATTAATTTTTACATATTTTTTATTATCTGTTACTTGGTACTGAATACTTGGTAATAATAATTGACCGTTTATAGTAATCCAAACATATTCAGCATCTATAGCCGGAGTAGGTAATTCAATAAGACCAGCTGTTAAGTGATTAAACTTGTACCAATCATCAGTATTAGGTGTAAGTGTAACTCTAGAAATTACATCTAGTTGCTGTCTTTCAAATCCTTGACTATCATGATTACTAAATTGGTAAACTGTAAGTACATCATTTTCGTTATATGCACTGTCAAGGTATATAGTTCCAAGTGTATCCACAAATTCTCCTCCAGCATCAACATAACCAAATGCATATTGTCCATCGTTTACAAGATAAACATCAAGAATGTCACCTGTAATATGTCCTACTGCTGTTTTAATTCTTACAATACTACTTCCTGCAGAACTAGACGCACCAGTAAATGTCCAATCTTTTAAGTAAGTTAATTTTTTACCATTAACAAAAACTTGTAAGCCTTTGTTGTTTACTGATCCTGGTGGAACTTGGAAATTATCTAATTGGTATTCTCTTGTTGCTGCCGCCATTGTAAATCTTTGTGTGTAGCCTGCATTTAGTATAGTATTATTAACTTTTACTATAGTTTGCCACGGTGTTGGAATAGCAGTAAACGGTGTTGTATTTAATGTATAGGAAACTGTGCTACCGTCTAGTGTAAAGTTTTGTATGCCAACTTCACTGTAGTTTTGAACGTCTCCGCCTTCAAAGAATGCAAAGTTAATTACACTCCCTGCTGCAGGAGGAGTTGCAAATTTAATTAATGCATTTCCACTAATGCCATCTGGCTTGCGACTTTTTACAACAACATTTTCTAATTTTTGTCCGTCAAGTGTAATTACTGATTGTAAATTATCAGCATAACGCACATTTGTTAAGAATCTTGCTGTACTTCCGTCTGCTACAAAATTGTCAATATCTATTATACTTGTTCCGCTAACACCTAGTACTGCTAAATGTATTTTAGATCCAACTGTTGGTGCAGTATTAAATGTAATAGTTTTAGCACCATAGTCTATTGTATATTCAGTGCTTGCAATTATAGCATAATTTATTTTTACAAATAAACTATCTTGCTGTATTAGTTCTGCTCCAAAATTAAACACAGTAGTTGTACCATCGCCAGTGTAGTTTCTACTTGTAATTTTACTACTTCCATCTGACGGTCTTTCATAAACTTTAATATCTAATGTATCAAGTACTTGTCCAGGAACTAATTCTTCTGGGCCTGCACTTGTAGTTGGTGTTACAAATCCGTCACCGTCAATGTTAATATCAGCTGCAGATATACCTGTTGCTGTGCTGTAGTTTAATGCGCCGCCTTTTATAAGTGTATCATAACTGTTAGGTTCTGGTAAGTATGTTCCGTCACTAGTTGATTTTCTAAATATAATTGTATCAGTATTACTAATTGAAACAGCTTCTTCGTCAAATACTACTGAGTCTGCTGGAAGTGTACCATCGTCTGTTCTTGACCAACTAGTTTGTCCTGCTCCCGTTATACTTTGTATAACTGCATTTGGATTAGTTGGTGTACTTGGATAGTTAGGATCATCAATTCTTACATTATTTTTATATACATGATACTGTACTCCAGTTTCTAATGCTTTAGCAAAAGTAAAGGTTGTTGTGCTATCATCTAATGCAAAAACTTCATCTTCATATGTTTCATCATATGTGTCCCAAGTGTCTCCTCCACTATCAAATCCGCGACCCTGTTCAAATTCAAAACTTTTAACTTCAACTCCACCATAATCTAAGCCGGTCATAAGCTGTTTTAAATCAGTTACATAATTGCCATTCTTAGGAATAAAACTGTTTATTCTATCTTGAGCTTGCATTATATCGCTTGATAATTTATACTCAATTAAAATTGTTTTGTTTAGCTCAGGTAAATTTACAAATGATATCTGTCCAAAATATCTATCATATCCTTTGCTAACATCAAGTTTGTTTTTAAAAGTATATTCACTGTCTAATGCTTCTACGTTGTTTACATAAACTTTTATATTTGATTTATCTAAATCCATCGGCCAACTTAGATCATATTCAAATTTACTTCCACTAGCAACAAATGTTTCTGACTTGTTTAAGTTTGTATAAACATATGTTCCTGTTGTTCTATCAAATTTTACAGAAGTGTGTAATCCGCGCACAGGACTGTCGCCAATTTGTATACTATAAGTTGCTTTTTTGCCTGTGTCAGATATATTATCTAAAGATTCAATTGTTGGAGCACTGTAGAATCCTGAACCTGCATTAACTATTTTAACTCCAGTTACTTTACCGTTTGTTCCTATAGTTGATTCTAATTCAACTCCAGATCCGCCGCCGCCGGATACTTTAAGTACAGGTGGACTAAAATGCCCACTTCCTTGATTAACTACAGTTACTTTTACAACTTTATAACTGCTGTTGTCTAACCAATTTTTATTTGGATAAGTTTCAATATCTGCATTTGTGCCAACTAATGTATTAGACTGTACTTTTACATTTTGCGGAACTATTTTTCCTTCTACTGCACTATAAGATGCTGGTAAATCAAAGTCAGTAACTACTGTTTGTGTATTATCAAGTCCTTCGTATGCACTTAGATATTCACGTATTTTTGTTCCGAAGGGTTTGACTTCTTTAATATATGCTTCATAGCTAGGAAGACTATCATTGTTAAATGTAATGTCTTTTCTTAAACTTCCAACATTATGTTTTGCTTTTATAAAGCTAGTTTTAAATGCCCAATCTATATAAGTTTGTTCACTAAATGCATAACGTAAACTAGCAAAGAATAATTCATTAAATTTAACTTGTAGGTCGTCAATGAATAAATTATCTTTAATAGTGTTTAGTATTATTCTTAATTCAGTACGTGGTTCACTGTCAAAGATTTTAGTATCAAAACTAATAGTATCAAACCCAGTAAATGCTGCTTCTGAATCATATAACGTTTCGTTAAATTTAATTGTGCCATTTTGTCTACCAATTGTTTTGTAATTGATTGTATAATCTTCAGTATCTCGGTTATCTATTTTTTCAAGAAGTAACCAACCACCTGATCCGATATTACTAATTTTTACTACATTACTAATACTATCTTCCAATTGTGTAAGTTCATAAGCATTGTCAATCAAATAATCTATGTCAGTAACTTCACTGTAGCCAGTTGCATACCAGTCTTTATAGTCCCAAAATAGTTTTGTGTCATACGCTTGACTTCTTACTCTATTCCAAGTTCTAGCAACTGTGTTTCTTTCGTATAATGCCCATTTACCTAAAATTGTGTTATCACTAGATACTAGTACAGTAAACGGTCTAACAGTTAATATAACATTATCAGAATAATTTTCGCCGCTTTCTAAAATAGTTACACTAGACACTTTTCCAAGTGCGTCAATTGTTGTTTGTAATACTGCACCAGAACCTAAACCTGTTACAGTAACTAGCGGAGCATTTCTATATCCTCTACCAGGGTCAGTAATTAATACGTTTGTAATTTTACCATTAACAACTATCGGTGTAAGAACAGCTTGTGATGCTTTAGCAACTCCAACAAATCCTAGATCATCTAACGTGTCAATTTTTACGTCATATAAATTAGAAACTACTGTTGGTTTAGGATCATTTTTATTTAAAGAAGTAATAATTTTATCATCAACAATTAAGTTTTCTGATAGCACTAAGTTTGTACGTTCGATAAACTGTTTTAGAGCTTCGGCTCTATTTTTAAACCAGCTTTGTCTTGGCTTGTTTAATGCACCATATTTTTGTTTAGGACTTAGATACGGATCTGGAACAATTCTGTCTTGTTCATCGTATCCACTTAAACTATCAAACCATTTACGTACAATATCGTTGTTAGGTTGGCTTGTTTCTAGTCCTTCACTAATAATTTGGTACTGGTTATGTATATTCTGTGTTTGGTTAGGTATTGTCCAGTACTGTGTACTAAGTGCAACTTCTGTACCTTTAATATACTTTTCAGCATTGTATAATACAAATTGTGACGGACTTATAAGTCCAGCGAATGTATAACCTTTAGCAATAGGATCTTGTATATAATCTGCAATATCAAAAATACTAATATTTCTAAATTCTACATCTGGGGTAGTCTTTTTATTCTTTACCCAAAAATAGTATTTTGTTTTAAATATTTTTGCAACACCGTCGTATATTTTACGTGTACTATAAGTAGCATCGCCATATAAACTTATTCCACTAAATCCTTTTGCAAACCCGTTCTCAGTATCAGCTTGTGCGTCCCATTCGCTTGGAATTACAGATGATTCTACCCATTCGTATACATCAATTCTATTTCCTTGGAATATTTTACTCCAATTTTGTGTACTAAAAATAACGTCGCCTTGATATGGATTAAAGAATTTTGCATTTGTTAAATCCCACCATGCTTCGCCTACATGTTTTTCACCCCAACTGTTTGTAGGATCAATTACTTGACCTGTTGAAGATAAATCGTATAGTGCAGGGTCATAATAAGTTTTATATGTCAAATCTTGTTCAGCAACACCTGCAACTTTACCTTGAATTGGATCAATATAATCTATATAAGTTAAAAGTTCATTGTCCTTTGTATTATACAAGAACATTTTTTTAATTTTATTTAGATCAACTGTTGGCTTGTTACTTCTATGAATTTGCCAAATGTTTTCATTTCTGTTATTTTTAAAATCAATTACGTTGCCAAGTCTTGTGCCGTCAACTCTATTTGGTAATCCAACATAAAAATGATTGTTTTTAGCAAGTATGTTATTACCAAAATAATTAATGTTTGGATCTATTAATTCTGTACTAGGTATTTGAATAGTTTGTGCAAAAATTAAATCTTGTTTAACTTTTTCATAAACATAAACCACTCCAGCATTATCGTTAATTGTATTAAATGCTGTAAATCCTTGATCCAAAATAGTTTCGCCAGAGTCAAATATAGTTTTAGTTGCCATATCAGCATCTTTTGCAGAAACAAATAGTTGATCGCCATCAAAGTCTAATCGCCATCCAAATTTTTCACCTTGTTCGTTATTAGGACTCTTTAGTGTTTGTGCAATTTCAAATACACCATTGATCTGTTTGTAAATATAAATGACACCCTGATCAGCTTTGTAATCATCGTTATATGGCGCACTTATTGCTATCACTGTGCCGTCATTTGAAAAAGCTAGTGCATGGCCAAACCCTGATGTTGTGTCAGGAGCATCTATTTCTTGTGAACGTTCAAAGTGTCCATTGTTAGCTCTATATACAACAACTTTATTTGTGCTATCGTTATACATTGCATTAGTAATTAAAACTTCGCCTGAGTTTGCTACATCAAATTCGCTTCCAAATTCTACTAAGCCGTCTTGATCTAATACTGTATCGCCAACCGAACTGTCGTTTACTACACTTAGTCCTGTGCTGTTTGGTATAAATCCAACATAATCAACTAAATCATCTGTTGATGTCCAATCATTAGTATCAAATGCTCCTGGAGCAACGTTAGTTTTAGCAACGTAAAGTACACCACTTCCTGCATCAATATATACAATATCATCTGTAAAATAATTTAAACTTTCATCAAATGTACCTTTAAACTTTTTATTCTTAGCATAATCCCAATTATATGATATATTATTTTCTGTACCTTTTTTAATAAAATAAATTTTACCAGGTAAACTTGTAGTACCATTGCCTGCAGCACCAATCATACCTCTATATAAATTATTGTTTTTTGTAATTTTTATACTTGAACCTAATTTATAGTTAGTAGCCTTTTCAGGAACAGTATAAGAACTAATTAAATCATATCGACCAAACGTTGTTTTACTATAGATAGCATAGATTCCCTCGTTAGTCAACCCACTAGCAGTACCTGTTATATCAGTTGGAATTTTATAAGTTTGTTCCCATTCATTATTAATTGCACTAGGTGCATTTGCAGGACGAGGAATACCATTAACATTATCTTGTTGATAGAACCAATATTCTATATCAGTTATATAATCAATTCCTGTAGGAATACTAAGATTTACTGCATTTTGGAATACCAACATTTTACCAATGTTATCAGCTGGTAGTCCTAAACTTACAAATTGTATTTGTCCAATTATTCTATCTGCTTGATATGTTGGACTTGGATCGCCTGGTATTAATTTAAATTCAATTTCAGCATTTTGACCGTAGTCGTCACCGCTTGACCAAACACCTGTAACACTTTTTACAAAGATTGTTGCATTTAATCCATCTCTTTGATAATATGTTACAACACCAGTTGCTCCTGTTGTTTTATCTTCTACACTTTGTCCAATTTTTGGTTCAAAAGGATTTCCAGCGGAATCAAACTTTGTAAAGTCAAGATTAATGTATCCGTCCCATACATCATAAATTGTTTGTAGTTTATTTGTAATTGTAGTTGTTAAATTTAATGCTGTAATATCTTTAATAATACCAGTTCCGTATTGAGGAAGTTGGTTAACATAAAAATTAATTGTATCACCTTGGTTAACTATATCAGTTACAGGCTTTGGAGCTCTAACTACAAACAAGTCAGATAATATAGGACTGTTGTTGCCAAACGCTCCTGGTAATCCTTGACTACTTAATACTCGAACATAACTATTAAATGTATTTTGACTATCTAACACTGTACTATCAAAATCTAAAATATTATAATAATATCTATTTGACGACTGGCTTGGTCTAATTACATCAGCAAATATAAGTCCTCTACCTTGATCTTTATTAGTAGTTGCTGACGTTGGAGTATAAGACGGAGCAGTTATGTATAAAAATCCGCCTAGTTCAGTACTAGTATCTACGCTGTCAGTTGGGCCTTGCTTTTCGTATTGTCCTATAAAATCTCCATCATTTCTAAATAAACTATCTGAAGAATTAAATGAACCGTTTACATCTTTTAAGTATATAACTAATTCAGCACCTTCATTATACGTATAGTCAACAGTACCTGATCCGGTTTCTGTTTGTACTATATCGTTAAGTGCAACTAAATTAGTTGACGAATTAAGATATAAAATTACATCAATTTTCTTTTGTACAGTATGTCCGGCATCTAAGAAAGCTTCTGTGATACTAGGAAAGCTACCAGCAAATGGTGCTTGCTGTGCTAGTGCCGATAAACTTTGATTAGAATATGTTATTGAATTCCATGATAGTTTAACAGTGTCATTTAGTCCAATGCCTCTGTATATGTCTAAAGGAGCTCTAATAAGAATGTGATCAGTTGCTACATTTTGGAATGCATATTGGTTAGTTACTGTATCAATTGCATAGTTACCTGTTAGTAGTATCGGAATATCTACAGTGTTTAAATTTTCAACGTTAAGTTGATCAATTACATCTGTTACAGAATCAAAACTGTTGTATACTACGTTTGCTACTTGAGGTTGTATATCTACAACTGAACGCCAAAGTTGTTGGTTGGAAGAAACTATTGATCCTTTTGGATACGGATCTGTTGCTACAAAACTACCTTCGTATTTTGTTTTTACGTTTGATGCATCAGGAGAACCTACTATAATAAAATCTCCATCTGGTGAAATATCAAGTCCTGCTCCAAAACGTTCTAAATCGTTACCATATTTAACTGGCTCTATTACTTGTGACTGAACAAAGTTTATACTATCAGATGCTCTACTGTAGACATAAACTCTTCCGTCATTTTCATCTGGTGCACCTACAACTAGCGTAGTATTACGACTGTCAACTGCCATCGAAGTAGCATATGATAAGTCTACAGCTGATGAATCTTTTTGCACTTTTAGTTGTTCAGTAAAATTATTTGTATTTTTAATTACTGACCAATTTCCATCAAAATTATCAATCCAATGTAGATCACCTTCGTCTAAGTTTTTCTGTAATACAATATTAGCATCTGAAATTGACGCACTTCTTACTGAAAGGAATTTAGTAATATTCCCTTTGCACTCTGCAATTTCTTGGACGGCAACCGAAGTTGCTAATGTAATTACATTCTTATCTACTTTTGATACTATATAAAAGTTATCTAAAGCAGTATTTCCAACACTAGTCATTCCGATAACATCGTCTACAACAATATCAGTAACATTTGTTGTTAATGTAATATTAAATTCAGTGCTGCCTGCTTCGATACTTTCAACAATATAATCAGTATCAACATGTTTGTACACATTCCAATTAAGATTATCATTGCCTACCCAAACATATTGTCCTCTTCTAATATCTGATGTATTATAATCTGCAAGATTGCTATATTTTGTTGCAATACCTCTAACATCTGCTTGATTAACATATCCTGCATCTTTAATATAACTTTTGTTTACGTTTAGTGCAGGAAACGGCTGATGGTTATAATTTTTTGTTTTCTGATATACTTCATATGGTAATATTCTATAAACTAAATCTGTTTCATTGCCGGTAGTGCTATTAACTAATTCAATAGGCTGAGGGCTAAGTCTAAATTTACTCTCATCTAATAGTAATTCAAATTCTTCAAACCCTTCGGAGGCACCGTACTGTCCATCTTTAATAGCCCACTCTTCATAAAATTCTAAACTATCTTTGTCAGCACTACTTAATACATCAAACAATTTAGTAAGTGCATTTTTAGTACCTTTGTCTTGCAACATTCCTTGATAGAATTTATATTGACTTACATCATCATTAACAATGTTTTCTAAATACTGACGTTTTTGGTAACCAATTAAATGCTGTGCTACTTTTTGTTGTTCTGTATCAAAGTTATCACTATCTAAGTCATAAAAATCACTAAACTGATTTACTTTATAATCAAAGTTAGTATATAATCCAGCTTCGGGCTTATTATCTAAACGATGCCATTCTTGTGCATCAAAGTTTTCTTTACCTGAAAGTTTTTTAATTGCACTATAATAAAATTCTTTATACTTTACAATATCTCCAATTGCATAATCTGTCCACTGTTGCCAGTTTGTTACAGTTGCATCGTCATATACAAATCCAGGTATATTTAAACTACCGTCCCAATCCTGTGTTATATATCCAAGTACTTTTATTCGTTCTTGTCTATACCCTGGTTGAGTATCGTATATTATGTCTCCAAATACTGTTTTATTATCTATTAGTAATACATGTTCTTTTTGTATTAAGGGAAGTTTAATTGCAAAAATACCTTCAGCAGTATTTTTTGGAGTTAAAATAAATTCGTTAGGTGAACGCCCTACACTACTAAATTCTTCTACTAAAGGAGTTCCGTCTGATTGTAATAACGTATAACCGTATTCCTTACCAAATACGTTAGCAACCATATTATATTGACTTATAAATTTAATCTGTTTACTTGCTGGACTTAATGTAATTACACTACCTTCGCCCCATTTTTGTGTGGTCCAGAATAAAAATTCATTTACACTATGGCGCCAATCAGTTAATATTTTTTCTTCACCTTCGTAATAATCAAACACAAACCCTTGGTCTTTTAAGTATTCACCGTATCCTAATAAAAAGTCAACTACGTCTTGTATTTTTGTAAATATCTTTCCATAGTCAGCAGTTAAAACAACATTTTTATTAAATTGCTTTCGAACAAATGCATTACGACCGCCTATAAGAGGTAAACTTGCAAGTTTAGCAAATTTAGTATTATCAAAAGAACCTGTACTTGTATGTGCATCTTTTACTCTATAATAAGATCCTTGATATTCAACATTTGATCCAGCTACATAATTTTTATTAGTGTCCCATATTAAAAATGATTCACTTATTCCGCCTATATTAATACTTGGGTCTCGTTGTGTGCTAACAGTTTGGTAATATGTAAAAGATGATGATTGACTGTCGTAACCTTTTATAACATAACCGTCACTACGTCTTTCTATAATTACACCACTATAACTAATAATTTTAGTAGGTGAACTTGTGTTTAAAAATATTTTATAATTTTCAAAAGGAACAAATACATTACCTTGATTAGTTGGTGTTCTACTATCAAGAATTAACTTAAATTTTTCTTTATCAGTAAATCCTGAAAGTTTATATCCAAGCTGGTTATTAATAGTAGTAATATTTTCTTTATACTCTTTATACAAATCTAAAACACTTGTACTCATATAGTTCGATACGTAATTTATTACGCCACTTGTATATACTTGTGTTGTATCTTCAGATGTATTTGGAAATACAATATCTTTAAGTTGAAAACGTTTTTGAGTTGGTTTGTAAACAATTTCATTAGCAATATTTTTTACTTGGTTTATTCTATCAAATCCTGTAGCAAACAACTGTGCTGGTTTATTAATTGCAAATGCTTTTATTATACTAAAAGGATATTGTGAACTTGAACGCCAGGCACTTTCTACAGGCGATCCATCGCCAAATACAAAACTTTGATCAATAAATGTTGGATCAAAGAATTTAACATATCCTGCATCTAATGGTGATAAAAGATTACCATTACTATCAGCTGGTATGTGTCCTGTAAGGCCTAGTCGCTTATAATTGTTTAAAACTTTAAATTTCTTATTTGGTTCTCTTATAACTCCGTCTTCAAGATCTTGCCATAGCAACGTATTCTCTTTTGTGTAAGGAGCTGGTCCGTATTGTGTTTCCCACCAAGTAGGTTTAACACTAAAGCCTAGCATTTCCCAAGGATGAGTATGTGGGCGATCAGTGTCAAATGCTTGTTTATACACTTCTCTCCAAAAACCTGGAAGTAATACATCTTGTTTATTCTGACTACCAGTATAATTAAATGTAAATCTATTAGTTCTTTCAAAGAAATTATGTAACGTATAATCTTGATCAATAAATTTTGACCATGATATAAAATCGCCTAGTATAGTTTTATCAATGAAACTTTTAGTAACTCCGGTATTTCTAAAATCACTGCCGACTAATGAATGTATATCAAACAATGTAGAATCATATGATACTTTAATATTATTATAAATTCTTCTTTCTAATTCTAAAAGTAAGTCATCTCTATAATCATTAAACGCAATTATTTTGCTACCATCGTGTCCTTGTATAACCTGTTGAGATTCTAAATATGTGTTGTCAGTATATTTTACAGGTTCGTATGCAGGATATAATCCTAATTTAGTTGGTGTTGGAGGAATATATGATCCATTAGTAGTTTCATATTCGTAAATATCAACAACATCATCTTGATGTTTTGTAGCAGTAATTAACGCATACCCTTCTGAGTTAAACGTATAATCTTTGTTGTATACTAACTGTACACCGTTAATATAAATTTGTACTGCTTTTCTTGATGCTTCTGTTAACGAAAACATACTTGACAAAGGAAAATATAAATCATCAACATCATCTATAATTCTAGTTGTCTTTTTTGTTGCACCAATCGGAACCATATCACTAAAGAAGAACGGTTGTGCTTTAGTTTTATCTTTGTTTATATCTTGTAAAATTTTATCTACGTGATCTTTTATTGCACCTTGAAAACCTAAGTCTTCAGCTTTTTGTAAAAACAATCTTTTAAATACAGAATATTCTTTGCTTGCATATTCTATACTTTTTACAATATTACTACTGTTATCTGTTGAATGATATAATGGTAAATTTAGTGGTACACTATGTTGTAAAAATCTACGACCTAGGCCAGTAACATTTCCTACATCTCTTAAATTGCTTACTCCTGGGTAAACTCCACTAAACTCATCGCTTTGTTCTACAATAGTAGAAACATGATCGTTTACTGCGCCAAGGGTAAATTCTGTTAAATTTTCATTCTTTGGGTTACGCTCTAATGCTACAGGAATTTCATAATATCCATTATCATTTTTTGTAGCTGCAGAACGAGTCTTAATTAGTATAACATCATCTAACACTAAAGTATTATTAAAGGTTATCTGTGCATTACCTTGTATGTTTGTAACAATAGTATAATCAACATCTTTAAATTGTAAAACATTATTACGATACACTCTTACCCATAAATCTGTTAAAGAGCCACTATTATCATAAACATCAATTTCAAAATTATTTATTGTATTGTCATATATTATTTGCTGTATAACAACTTGTTCGCTGTTTTCAGTAACTTTCTTCCAACCGGTTAATGTTTCAAATGCTGTTAAATCTGAATATTTTCTAAGAAATCCAATATCTGTTGCTCTTGAAAATGCATTGTTATTAGCCGTATAGGTTATTGTACCTTGTACTAGATTAAAATCAAATACAATGTCGCCAACATTAGAAATTTTTCTATATGTAATTGGAATACCTATTTCACTATCAGCTGTTCCTGTACCTTGTTTATAACTAAAAATTTTATTTCCAGTAAACGTTGTAGACTCATATACAGATGTATCAGAATAGCTATTACCGTTTTCATCAAATATATCAAACAACGGTGCTTGGTTAGCTGACGTTTTATCTTGTGCTTTCTTCCAACTGTTGTTAGTATAGTATAAAAGTTTACCTTTGAATAATGTTCCTGCACTAATTAGTACAACTTCGTTTTCAACCGGAGCGCCATCTGTTGCTTCAGTTAAATGAATCTGTCTATTAGTGGCAGCTCCTGAAGTAAAATTTATAAACTTTACATCAAATATTTTTCCAGTTACTAATGGGTCAGTATCAGCAGTAAAAAGTATACGCATACCATCTACTATATCAACACCGTCTATATTATATCCTGGGCTACCTTCGATTGTACTAAAAACATCAGTAGTAAAATCATCTACTAAGTCAACATCTTTCTTTGACTTAGTTCCAAACTCATGTAATTTTAAATTTGGTTCAAACTCAATAATTGGACGTTTAGCTCTTGCTAATTGATTAATATCAATTGGTTGGTTATTTGCTCGAGCTGATAATTCAATTACACTTTTATGGAACCATCTATTATATCTACTCCATAAGTTACCATCGTTACTTGCTCTGTTAATAACAAAGTAATCTTTATCTTCAGGATATCCAATAGCTTTACTATAAGGTAATCTATCAAATCCTTGTGCATCAAATTCAACATCAATATCTTCGGTAAATGCTGTAGGAACATTCAAATCCGTTTCAGCAATAAGTTTAATCTTGTCGCCAACACCTTCTACATAAAATGCTTGGTTAGCATATTTGGCAGGTTCAACTTCACCAGTAAACTCTATCTTCATGCCATTTGACAGTGATATACCGTTACTGCTTTTGTAAAATCTTTTACCAACAATTTCACTATCAACATCGATAAAGGTTGCTTCTGCAATATCTTTTATAATAATAGTACCAGCTGCATTTAAATCATTTGCTGACATATAATATAATGTGTCTGGAGTGTCTGCACCAAGTTGTAGAGTGCTAACACCTTTTTCAAGACCTTGTACACTAACACCTTCAAGCACCAAAATGCTACTACTATCTAAATCAAATCCTTCATCAAGTGTCTTTTTAGTTTTTATAGTAAATGGTAAATTTGGAGTATCAATATCAAATTTATATGTTACTCCTCTGTATAATGTTATTGTAGGATTTTGTGTTAACCCATCTGGTGAAAATACATATGCGTTGTTATCAATATTGTCTGCTGTGCGAATAGTGTATGTGCTTTCAACATCTATAGTTGTTCCTGCAACGCCAATTGTTTGTGGTCCTAAAGGTAACCAATAATATTCTCTAAAATTTGTAAACTTATCCCAATCAACATGAGGATTCCAAGCATAATATTCTTGCGAATTTATTGTGCTATGATTTTTATTAGCTAGATTAAAATTTCCTAATTGGTTGATATAATCATTATAATCTTTATAAAATGTAACATTGCCAATATTATCTTTTACAACACTTGCAGGTTCTAATTGATAATTGGCTCTTGCTGCAGATACATCGCCTACATAACTATCAGATGCTGTAAATGCTTTTGCTGTTTCTCTACCTATATACCCATTAAGTTTTTCAACTACACCAGGTTGTATTAATTGATCAAGTGTGCTATTTAAAAACTTCTTGTTAGCTGTGGTTCTAAAAAATCTTGGTAAAAAGGATTCACTTTTACGTTTGTTTTCGTCCCCATTTGGCAATGGTTGTTCTGTTTGATTATTGTCGTATGCCATTAGTAGCTACTGCCTCCGCTTGAACTTGAACTTGTGCCAGATGACACCGTATTAGATAATCCTGCACTTTGAATTCCTGCACGAACTGTTGTTGAATCAGTTACTATTGACCCTTCTGAACGTAATCTTGTAGCTGTTACACTATCAATTATACTTACATCAGCAACGGTTGCTCCACTTATAAATATTTCATCGCTTTCACATTTTACCTCATATAAACTTCCAAAGGTTTGTGTGGTTTGACTTGGAACAACTACAAAAGTAACTAGATAAGGTGTAAGTTGTTGCATTACATAAGTGCTTAATTCACTAAAGTAAAATGCTTCGCCAAACTCCCAATTCTCTAATGCAAAAAATTCATTTATCGCTGCAATAACTCTAGTCTTTACATCATTGTCATTAATAACTTGTTCTGGATTTTTTACAATTTTAAATGTAGCTTGCAAATCGGTATCAGCCCTTTCTCCAAATAGTATCTTATACTTAACTGGATGATATATTATTTCGTCACTAATTGACTTAATATTATTCAACTGCTGACCATAATTTAAATATAACTGATCTGAGCTAGGTGTTAAAGGTTTTACTGATGTTGTACCTTCTAGATACAAACGATATGAATTGTCATATGACTTTGTAAGCATGTATGTGTCAATAATATTACTTACACTAGGGTCAATGCGTGTGCTTTCGTCAGCAGCATGTACATAATGGAATTTTAGTTTATCTCTTCCAACCTTAGCCATATAGTTTTGCGATACAACTGTATTTCCTGTAGTTTTGTTTAAAACTTTAAATACATTTTCTTTTATAAAATAAAATACTTGTCCATCGTCGTAACCCGATGTGCTACCTAGTGTGCCTGTATCATCAAAAACTCTTATACTTCCTGTGCCGTCAGTAAACGTGTAAAGCCCATCTGCTGTGGCTTTATTAGTAGAAATATAATAGTATTCTTCTACTCCGTCTATTGTTGTAGTTTTTTTCAAAAATACATATTTTGTTTTAATATTAAGACTTTCATCTACAATTCTGTCAAACAAATCTGGATCATCTACTACTCCGTCATCGTCTTCGTCAAAGAAACTTACTTGTATTTTACTACTATCAACATACCCTTCGGCATCTCTATATTCTTCAACAATTTCCCAATCATAATCTACTGTAAACGGTACAACATCATCAGGTTTAGTGTTGATATTTAATACGCTAATTTTATCCTTAATAATTTTACCAGTTCTATTATTATAAATCTTGTCTGAACTATCAAAATAGAATCTAATTTCTTCTGCACTTTCAAATACGTATCTACTAGCACGATATGTAATAGTATATGTTTCGCCGTTAGTTTCAAATAATAATAGCCAACTAGCATCAAGTTGTTGATTTGTAGCATCACCTGTTTTACCAATACTAAACGGACTATTTACATTTAAATTGTTTGTAGTAATTAATCTCCATTCACCTAAGTTAGTATCAAATCTTAAACCAAAAGTATTGTATGCAAATGCTTGATCAATTATTTGTGCTTGTACTGACTGTTGTAACTCTGTTGCAAGTCTAGGTATAATTTGTACAATTTTAGAACCTTGAGGAATATTATCGTTTAACATTACTGGTCCAGTACCGTCTGCATTATTTGTAGTTCCGTCGCCAACTACACTAACAATTTTAGTCCACTTATATGATGCAGATCCTAAATGGTCTGCAGGACCATTCATTAATTGATTGTCATTTTCTATCATATAGTGTTTGCCAGCTGGTGGCTCAAACTTAACTAATGTGCCTGCTTTTAATAGTTTTAATGTACTTGCTGTAAATGTTCCTAGCTGAAGTTTTATATTACTTGCGTTTGTAAAATATCCAGTATTTTGATTAGTGTCTGTAGTTTCGCTATTCCATACAACTCCAAGATCACCAACTAACGTTTTTGGAAAACTATTATAGTAATAATTTTTTACTTTTTTATCTGATAAAATAGGTTCAATAACATTTGCCACTGCTCCTTCGATGTCAGTTTTTGTAATAAAACTAAATGTTTGTTTAGGCGATAAAAATTCTTTAGTTATTATTCCGTCAACTCCAAATAAATTTGTTTTAGAGTATTTTCCTGTTGCATCAACAAGATCTAAATATCTACTAATTCCACTTGATGTTCTATTAACACTTTTAACTTTAATAATTTCTTGGCTAATACCGAGAGGCGCAATTTGATAGTCCTCTGCTGTGATCATTCGATTTTGAGTATAATACGTTGCAGGAGCGTTACGTTTAATACTTGCATTTGATTCGCTTACACTAGCATTGTCAACTGTATACTTTAGTGAAAACACCATAGTAATCTGTTCAGATTTGCCTGTTCTACTGATGTAAGGAACTTTAATACTTACACCCTTCATGTCACTTGGGTCAATTACAATTCTTCTATTTTTACTTGTTCTATAATAAACTTTAAAGTTACCTTGTGGTAAACTACCAAAAGTACCATCTGAGAATATCATGCTTATTCTATCGTTTGCTCTAGTAAGAACACTATAGATATTTCTAATACCTTTACTCAAACTATTATAAATTACATTATTGCCTTCAACTGCTGCAACTTGTGTCCATAATTCTTGTTCTAATCCAAAATTATCAGTTTTATAAAGCCATACATCTGAATTGTTTACATTTGTTGCATCAATTGCAACTACTTGATTAGTACTTGGAGAAGTAACATTGAAAGTACCGTTGTCCATTGTACCTTGTCTAAAATGACAGAAGTAACCTGTGTTGGAACTGGCAGGGCCTTTGCCGTCATCCTTGTGTATAAACGCAAAGTTATTTCCTGGAAACGGTGCTTCTTCTTTAACTTCACCGTTGTTAATGTCTGTACTTACAATTTCAAATCTACTAGTAGATCCACTGATTGTTTTATTAAATCCGTAAACTGGTAAATCTTCATTTGCACTATTAAGTCTATACTGTTCTGTAAGCACTCCTGCAATAGTAGCTTTTTGTACTGGGCGACCAACATTACTGTTTACTGGTAATGATGAATTTAATATTTTTGTAAATTGTTCATTCCAATCCGGGTTACTTGGGTCATTCCATACAACTGTTTGATTTGATAAATTTAAATTGTTTGAATCTCTTACATCTTCTGTTGTTTGAACACTTTCAATTTTTAATAAACCATTAGCAGCTTGATTTCTCTTTGGATTGTAAGATAGAAGTCTAGCTAAACGTAGTACCGATTCTCTACGTTCTGCTAATTCTAAAAAGTTTTCACGTGCATTTAAATCAACACGGAAAGCAATATTTTGACCAAGGAAAGCAATAAGATCAATAAGTGCAAGATACTCTGAACTTTCAATATAATCGTTAAAATCTTCTGGATAATTTTGACGAATGTAGTTAATCATAGTTCGACGTAAGTTGTCAAAATCGTATGATTTGAATTCTGCGTTTCTGTAGCTCTGGTAGATTCTCTTCCAGTCTTCAGCTACTAATAACCTATTTTGTCTATCGGTTGTTGACATAATATCTCTTTCCTTTAATTATACAGTATTTATTAGAATTAGAAAAGTACGTATATAATTATCCAGCTAACAATCCGTTATTTTGATCAAACGTTAGTCTCATATTTTCAGAAATATTATAAGGTAAAAATGACAGAGTTGAGTCAATTTGTATACCACTTTCGTACTGATCTATTGAGACTGATACAACGCTTACACGCGGATCGTAATTAATAATTGCACTAACATTTTCAGCAATAACTTCTTTTAATCTTTCAGTTAACGGTTCATACAAAGTATCCCAAATTATTGTTCCAAAATTAGGATTACTAAGTAATTCACCTTGGCGTATATGAAAGTGGTTGATTATATCTTGTTTAATTATTTGTATATCATAGAGCTGATAACCTATACCATCCGGATTTACTGTAGAAAATCCACGGTATGTCTTTTCGCCAACTCCGTAATCGGGTCTTTTGTTAGACTTTACAGTAATCTCTTTGTATAACTTTTTTTCTATTGTACTCATAACGTATTTACCTTAAATTATTGTGCGCCTGTACGATCAAATTCTGCTTCAAAATCTGCTGTTTCTTGATCACTGCCTGCATCATTAGTAAGTGTAGCAGTTCCTTTTATTTCTCTACCTGCTCCACCAAATGCATCAAGTCCTGGATCACCACCTAATGAACTGACATCTGCGCCTGCTCCACCAAATGCATCAAGTTCTGG
>TARA_B110000858_G_scaffold52653_1_pt1 | contig 25309 bp, 23 predicted proteins | sample TARA_B110000858 | Tara Oceans TARA_B110000858 (sample SAMEA4398247) | marine metagenome | biome: Polar Biome; feature: [SRF] surface water layer (ENVO:00010504); material: water (ENVO:00002006), including particulate matter (ENVO:01000060) such as... | depth 5 m | reverse complement strand
GGCCATAACGGGGCAGAATACATTCAGAGAAATATTGCTAAACGAGCGTTTAACTTTGGATGGAGAATCAGCGGAAGGTTTGATTTATCAAATTTGCAAGCTAAACTAGAAAATGGATTACTTACTTTATTTGCACCAATCGCAGATGAGGCTAAGCCAAAACAGGTTACAATTAAGTAACAAATAAAAAGCTGACCCGCACGTCAATATAATATAAGCATATGAATAAAAAAGTTTGGCAGTACGATAACGAGTATTGGGTAATACATAGAAGTATACCTGAGCAGCAAATGTCACCAAGATCGCATGGATTTAATTCAGACGATATCAATAAAATGGTAAGGGTGTGGGTAGAGTATCTACGCGGTAACTGTAGTGATATAGAGAAGGTATTTCATAAAGATGGTATGTTTTTGTTCTGCGAGCAAATTAAATCTGTAGAAATAGTATAAAACAGTTGCTTATACGAATATTTTTAATTATATTCTATAACTTATAAATAATAATAATAATAATAATAATAATAATTAAATATAATAATATAATTTATATGTAAATAAATATAATAATTAAATAATAATATAATCTATATGTAATTAAATATAATACAATAGATATTTATAATAGGAGAAATAATATGAAATACAAAGAACAGGTAAGATCAAGAGCGGAGGCTATTGGTAATTTATTAGAAACATTAGAAAGAGGACTTCGATCTAATGCTATAAGTAAGCAGGATGCTATAAACATTATAGCTAAACTTAAATCGTTAACTTCACAAATAGACAACTTTGCAGATCTAGAGAACTAAAATGCGTACGCGTTTGTTTCCATTTATAATTGCGTTAAGTGCACTTGCCGTTTCTGGGAGTGCTGCGTTTTATTCAGTGTACGGTTTAAGTAAATTGTTTGCTGGAGCGAGCTTTCAGGTTATGATTATGGCTGGTTCATTAGAGTTTGCTAAATTAGTTGTAGCATCTTTATTATATCAGTACTGGGATACAATTAATAGAGGATTAAGAGCATATCTCTCTATCGCGTGCTTTGTCCTGATAATTATTACCTCTGGTGGTATATATGGATTTTTATCAGGTGCATATCAATCAACTGCAACTCAATCTGAATTGCTAGATAAATCTCTAATGATACTTAATCAGAAACAGGTAAGGTTTGAGGAACAAAAGCAGGATCTTAAAATAGAAAAGCAAAGTATTACTAAATCAATATCAGATTTAAGAATTGCTTTATCTAACCCAGCACAGGTTCAGTATATAGATAAAGAATCGGGACAACTAATTACAACATCATCATCATCTGCGAGGAGAGCTCTACAGACTGAATTAAATATAGCTACTACTAGTAGAGATGGTATTAATATTAAAGTAGAAGCTGTTATGGATTCTATTAATAGAACTGATATGGCACTACTAGATAGAGAGATATCTAATGAAGCAGAGAGTGAACTAGGTCCACTAAAATATTTAGCAGAGATGACAGGTAGAGATATGAGTGTTGTAGTTAATTGGTTTTTACTATTGATCATATTTGTATTTGATCCTCTAGCGATAGCATTAGTAGTAGCGGCTAATATGGCGTTTGCACAATTAACACCTACAGTTAAAATGTCAGTACCTCCGGGTAAAAAATTTAATACTCCTTATCCAATACCTGTAAGTTTTGAAGAACCTTCAGCTGAATTAAAAAAGCGTGTTAAAGACAATCAAGCAAAGTTGAGAGATCAAGAGTATAGCCAGGACACTTGGAATAATAAGGTTGCAGATTTAGGTATTAATCCGAATAGTATAACGAGTAGTATTAAAGTTGAAAAACAGGATTTAATAATGGATGATCTTGAAACTACTACACCTAAAGATGTTGAAACTGGACTAGATGCATGGATTGAGGTATTAGAAAATGAGGAGCAGGATGATAAGATTGATGTACAAAGTGAATCTTTTAAAGAAAAGTATTTAGAACAATCTGAAGAGGTATTACCTGAGTTAACAACTTCAAAAGATCTAACATCAGAGCATGACTTATATCATGGAACTGATGATAAACAAAGTGAGACAGCGGATTATCTATCAACAGGTAAGCGTAGAAGGGTTATAAAAAAGACGAAAAAACCACAGCGAGTTAAAGGTAGACATGATGTAAGTGGTACCAAATATAAAGGATAGTTGGTTAATAAATTTATTTTTCGTATATTTAATTATATGGCAAAGAAGGATAAAACGGTTTATAAGTGTTACACTGAAAAAGGTGAGCGCTTTATGATTTGCAGAAACAGCACTGAAGATGCTTCATTCTGGGGCTGGACTTTATTAAAAGATACACCAAGGTGCTTTAATTGGAATAAAGTTGGATCTGAAGTTACTGCAGTATTATGCCCTAGTTGTTCTAATAAAGTTACAGACCCCCCTAAATTTACTCCTAGATATAAACCAACTGGTAGACCTAAAGGTTGGCAGTGGATGAGTGAATTTGTAGATACAGATGGTACAGTTTATTTTAAAGGTGATGAACAACCTAAACTTAAGGGTACACTTCCAATAACTAAAATTGCATCTACAAAATCTAAAAAGCGCATAACTAAACGTGAGAGGGAAGCTCTCAAACGTACGTTAATGGCAGAGTTATATGATCTTAAAAAACGGTTAAAGAAAGTTACGTTAAAGAAAGATAAAAACTCAATCGAAACTAAAATCAGAAAAATTACTAGAAAAATAAAATAAAGATCAATACAGTTTGTATCTTGAATTATTTTTCGTATATTATACAATATGGATAAACTAATATACACACGTGGTACATACTCTAATGAGATTCAAAAAGTTGAGTTAGATGTTAATGAAAATATAGATATACATGAATTTAAAAGAGTGTGTAAGCGATTAGCTTGTGCACTTGGTTATGATAGTGTAAGTGTAGAGGATACATTCACAGGTAAATCGGCACCAGTAGATAAACTAAAACAAATATTAAAAGGTTAACATGGCAAATAATATATACGGAAGTTATGAAGAAGAAGAGCAAGATATTAAATTAGATCCAAAATCAGAAGAAGAAGTGTATTATGAGGATGAACTCGAAAAAAAGCATCTATATAAAGAAATAGAGTTTGCTGTAGATGTAGATGATAGCATTATTTACATTATTGGTGAGATAGAAGATTTTGGTTTATACGATTTTATGGTTAGGTGTAGAGCTATATTGCGTAATAGACAGGAAGGTGATGAATCACCAATCAATGTAGTTATTGATTCAGTGGGAGGTGATGTATATGAGATGTTTGGTATTATAGATTATATTGAGAGTCTAGATAAGAACAGTAATATTAAGGTTAATACTATATGTCGTGGAAAAGCTATGAGTGCAGGAGCAATGATATTAGCTAGTGGTACTGGTAAGAGATTAGCAAGTAAGCGCTCAACTATTATGATACATGAAGGTTCATCTATGCAAGCAGGTAAGACATCAGATGTTAAAGCTGCACAAAAATATAACGCTCATCTAGAGGATATGGCTAACTCATTATTAGGTGAGAAGACATCAAAAGATAAAAAGTTTTGGACTGAGCAAACTAAAACAGATTTATATCTATCAGCTAAAGATGCTCAAAAATTAGGCGTTATAGACGGAATAATACATTAATAAATAATAATATGAAATTAAACGAAAAACAAATTACAGAAAACTGGAAAGATTTATTGGGCAGAATAACACACCAATTTAGTGGCGAACGCCAAGAAAAACTTCTTGAGATGTATAATCACTTTGCAGATAGGATGATGTTTGCACCCGCAAGCTCTAGAGAGCATTACCATAATTGTTTTCCTGGAGGGTATGTAGATCATGTTTTGCGTGTTATGGATTGTGCGTTTGACTTATATAACTCATGGATGATGCAAGGAGCTCACACAGATAATTACTCAGTAGAAGAGTTAATGTTTGCTGCATTGAATCATGATTTAGGTAAAATTGGTGATCTAGATAACGATACATATATACCTAATTCATCTGAATGGCATAGAAAAAATCAAGGTGCATTATATACGGTAAACCCTAAGACTGAGTTTAGTTTAGTTCCTGATAGAAGTTTATTTTTATTACAACATTTTGGTATTAAATATACTTGGAATGAATTTCTAGGTATAAGAATACATGATGGTATGTATGAGGAAGCTAATAAACCTTACCTGGTTAGTTTTAATCCTGATTCCAGACTTCGCTCTAACCTACCATTAATATTACATCAAGCAGATATGATGGCTTCTCGAGTTGAATGGGAAAGGTGGAAGTTTGGAGAGAACGGGTTACAAGGTACTAGAACGCTAACTGATGTTTCGCAAGAAAAAATGATGAAGCACGTGGTTAAGAAAGCAGTTAAAACACCACCACCTGTACCTAAGAAACGACCGACAGCTGTTTCACAGTTAAATTCAGGAGCTGATACTAGTGCGTTATTTGATGAGTTATTCGGATGATAATAACAATTATAATATTAGCACTTGCACTTATAGGATCGTTATACGTTATATATAACCTTTTAAGGAAATATGAGCAGAGTGAAGAATACATAGAGAATCTAGAGTCATGGGTAACCATGTTCTCTAAAAATATTACAGATATTAATCGAGAGATTAAAAAGATTGACAGTAAAGGGTCATTCGAGTCTGATGATGAAGTAGGGTACTTTTATAAAGAATTAAAGCGAATAATAAACCAACTTAATACCCTCGGAGAAGATGAATGACCACAGAAGCAATTCCAAGCGAATCACCAGTAAAAGATTTTTATATATGGTATGAAGCATTTGAAAAAGAACGTAAAGCAACAAAACAGAAGAAGCGAAGAGGGTACTTTTTTGAAGAAAATGAAAAAGCTATTATAGCTTATAATGAAGAAACAGATAGACATTTAAGAGATAAAGTATACACTCAGCATATACATAAACCATTTATGAAACTTGCAGAGAATATTATACATACTTTTAAATTTTACTGCTTTGATGATCCATATGTAGATGTTCAAGCAGAAGTAGTGGCTTACTTAATAGAGAAGATTGACAAATTCGATCCTACTAAAGGTTCTAAAGCGTATTCCTATTTTAGTATAGTGGCTAAAAATTATCTAATTTATAATAATAATGAGAATTATAAAAAGATGAAGCAACGTACCACACTATCAGCAGTTGATTTGAATCGTAATATTACAAACGAAATTGTTCGCCAAGATATTAAGGATGCAAGAAAAGACTTTACTGACCAGATGGTTGAGTATTGGGACGATAATTTAAACGTTATTTTTACTAGAAAAAAAGATATACGGGTAGCTGCAGCAATAGCAGAGCTATTTAGGCGTCGAGAAAACATTGAGATATATAATAAGAAAGCTTTATATATTATGATTCGAGAAATGGCTGATGTTAAAACTCAATATATAACTAAAGTGGTTAACGTTATGAGGAAGATATATCTTGATATGTGGAAAGCGTATGAAGAGAATGGTACATTGCCAGGTAAGCATCAGAATTCTAAATATTTCTAATTATAATATATGGATAAAGATACTGAAATATTTAAAGGAAAGAGTTTTTCTGATATTGCAAAAGATTTATATGGTGCTTCTAAGAAAAAGGAATCTCAAATAAATTTATTAATATCTGAACTAAAGCCGTTTGTTAGTAATATTGGTGATGCAACTATTATAGTACCCTTAATAAAAGATTATCTAGAAGTAAGTGTAAAGAACGATGATCAGTTAGCGAAATTACTAGCAGTAGTTCAGCGACTTATAGGTAGTGGAGCTCCTGGTGAGAGCGACTTTGGTATCTCAGAGGAAGAAAAAAATCAGTTACTAGATGAGTTAAATGCTATTGAAGAAGGTAATAAAAAGCTAGATACTAAAGTAAAGGATATAGATAATGGCAAACAAAAGGTATAAAAATAATAGAGGGCACTCACCGCTAGCTTTACAAGGACCTCAAGCACCTATAACTCAAGCAGATATTGAATTTCAAAATAATCTTGACTCTACACAGTATAGTGTTGAACCTGCTGAAGTAGTAGACATTATATTAAATGATACTCATCCAGAATATGATGCAGATATACCCGACCCAGAAGAACAGTTCGGTTTTATTAAAGTTCGTAGACTGTTTACAGATCAAAACCAAGAAGACGAAGATACATTACCGTGGGCAGTACCTTTAACCCGAAACATTAAGCAATATCCATTAATACATGAGATAGTATTAATATCAGAATATGTGAATAAACATTCAGTAGATGATATTACAACACAGCAATTGTACTACCATGATATTCTTAATCTATGGGGATCAGTACATCATAGTGCATTACCCTTTATGAGTATTCCTGAACCTAATCCGGATTCAGAAAATAAAAGTAAAATAGACGAGTATAAAGATGTTGGATTCGGTAATCCAAATATAGCAGGAGATGAAGGTGGAGATATCGAATACGGTGAAACATTTAAAGAGCAACCAAGAATACGCCCTATACAGCCGTATGAAGGTGATTTTACTATTGAAGGTAGATTCGGTCATTCAATACGATTTGGTTCTGCGGTAAAAGGCACTCCTGAAAATACATGGTCCGATCCATCAACTGATGATCCAGCAGAACCTATTTTAATTATACGTAACGGACAGGATCAAGATCTAGAAGATGGAGGTGAGCATGTAGTAGAGACACCTGATTTAGAAGCATCATCCTTATGGATGACTAAAGGTCAAACGGTGCCGCTAACTTTTGGCTCTACTAAATATGATGCACTATCCTTTGAAGCAGGAGAAAATACAGTAGGAGAGGACCTAACAGCGCCTACTACAGATGATTTAATTGATACAGAAGGTGAGCGTCAAGGGCAAATATTACTAACATCTAATAGATTAGTATTTAATAGCCGTGAAGCAGGTACATATATTTTTGGTGGAGGTGGTATAGGTTTAACTACTGAAACTGATATGACGATTGATGCAGGTAGTGAGTTACTTGTTGATACACCTTCAATATATTTGAATGCAACTGAAAAGTTAGAAATAGAAGCACCGCTTATATACCTAGGAAAATCACAACAATCAGAAGACGATGGAGGTGTTGGAGCTACTCAAGCTACTAAAGGACATCCATTAGTATTAGGTGATGAAGATGATTTATGGAAGAGTACATTGTGTGATATTATAGATGCAATGTTAACAACTCTACAATCAGAAATACACCCTACCCCGGTAGGTCCTTCCGGTCCACCTATACAAGCACCACAGTATGCAACTCAGCAATCAGATATAGCAACTTTAAAAGCATCACTAGCTACTAGCTACAGCGATACCGTATGGGTACAACGAAACGGATAATGAGGAGATAATTTATGCCAGCACTATGGCCAGGATTTACAGCAGCAATGAACGCATGGTTTTGTGGTGACGCAGAAGGTGGTGAGGAAACTACATCTGGAGCTAAAACTGCAAAAAAAATAGCAGATGAATATGAGTTAGCTATAAAAACTGCTGGTATTATACCATATGGTAATTTAGTTGCTAGTGGTTGGGTTAAAGCTACTATGCAATCAGGATTTGAAGCTTCATTTGCACAGCAGATGCAAGCAGCTGGAGCTCCACCAGAGGGTATTGATATAGGTGTACCTGTATGGTTAACAGCAGCAACAGGAACAGTTAATGCTTGGGCCGCAGTACAGTATCAACCAGTACCTCCGCACCCACCAACAGTAGCTCCAGCACCTGGAGTCACACAGTTGGATCCTGGAATGGGAGCAATACCTGGTCTTGCATCTACAATAAACGATGCATTCCATTCAAATAATTGTGCAGCAGTTGCAGGAATTTTAGTATCAGGGTTTACACAACACTTAACCATGATATCTGGATTATATACTGGGTTGGTACCAACACCAGCCGGTCCAGTACCAACACCAGTACCTTGGATGGGAGTTTCCTAGGTATTTTAACCAATAAGTTAGTATAAGTTATATTTATATATGATAAAGTATATTCAGAGGAGAAGCCATGTCAACAACAAACAAGTTAGCACAAGTTATTAGAAAGATTGTTCGTGAAGAAGTACGCAAAGAAGTGCGTAGTTTATTAACTGAACAAAAGAAACCAAAAGTTACAACAAGTGAATTCAAAACCGGATTACAGCACGCCTTAGGGTTATCAGATAGTGTTGAGCGTAGAGCTAGAAAGCCTAAGGTTCAAAAGCAGTACACAAAAAATACTATGTTAAATGATATCCTCAATGAAACAGCAGGTGAAATAGCGACTGGAAGAGCACCTAAATTACAATCTGAATCAGGAGAATATCCTACTATGGGAGGTCAAGCATATACAACTAAGAATTCAAGCACATTTGATAGGAATTCATTAGCAGCTAAAATGGGATACGGTGATGTAGCTCAAGGAGGGTCACCAACCATATCAGAAATGGTACCTCGACATAATACAAGTGGTGGATTAAATCACAACACGGAAGTGGATCCATCAGTAGCAAAAGCTTTAACACGTGATTATAGTGAACTAGTTAAGAAATTTAATAAGAAATAATTATGGCAGATTTATTTGGTAGAGATGATATAGGTATAGGTATAGCGTTACCGTTTGGACACGGCATATCTAACTTTAAGTTAAATTATACTACTCTCGACCAAGCTAAAACTAATATTGTAAACTTATTACTTACCCATAAGGGTGAGCGATTTATGCAACCAGACTTCGGAACTAATTTAAGACGATTTCTATTTCAACCAAATACACGTGGTATAGAGGGAGAGGTTAGATCTGAAATATTAGATACAGTAAAATTCTGGTTACCATATGTTAAAATTGAAAACGTTATAGTAGACAGAAGTATAGAGAATATTGATCAATATAAAATAAATATAACATTAACCTTCTCAGTAAAGGATGATATAACTGAATTTACATCTGTAACATTTAAGTTTGGCTCTGATGGTAATGTGAGCGTAATAAATTTGTAGGTAATATATGGCAACGATAAACGAAAAAATATCAAAAGATATAAAGTATATTGGAAAAGATTTTCCAACTATTCGTAAAAATTTAGTAGAGTTTGCTAAAACTTACTACCCTACTACTTTTAATGATTTTAATGAAGCTTCTCCTGGAATGATGTTTCTAGAAACAACTGCTTATGTAGGTGATTTACTTAGCTTTTATCTAGATAAGCAATTTAAAGAAGCATTATTACCATACGCTACTGAACGTAAAAATATAAATGCACTGGCTCAATCTTTAGGTTATAACCCTAAACAAGCTATAGCAGCTCAAGTTGAGGTAGATATATTTCAAACTATTCCAGCTGTAGGTACAGGAGAAAGTAATAAACCTGATTTTAGGTACGCTCTAGCAGTTAAAGGTGGAATGAAGGTTAAGGGATCTAAAGGGGCAACCTTTAGACGTAACCTACCCATAGATTTTAGTATTTCTGGATCAGCAGACGATACTGAAGTATCTATTTTCTCTACTGACGATACAACAGGTGAACCGACATATTATTTATTACGTAAACGTAAATCGTTTGAAGCAGGTACATCCTTAACTGAAACATTTACAGTACGTGAAGCTCAAGCATTTTTTCAGGTAGCTCTTGCACGTACTAATATTATAGAAATTATAAAGGTAACAGATTCTGAAGGTAATGAATGGTCAGAGGTACCTTTTCTAGCGCAAGATCTCGTGTTTAAGCAAATTGAAAATTCACAATATGTAGATCCAGAGCTAACAGAGTATAATTCTGAAACACCTTACCTATTAAGACTGAAAAAAACCTCTAGGCGATTTATATCACGCATACGTGAAGATGGTAAACGGATACTAGAGTTTGGCTCAGGAACATCAACTAAACCAGATGAGGAAATAATACCTAATCCTATTAATGTAGGCTCCACTCTCCCATCAGCTACACCTCAAAGAAGAACATTTATTGATCCCTCAAACTTTATGTATACTAAAGCGTATGGTCAAGCACCATCCAATACAACGCTAACAGTAGAGTACACTATAGGAAATGGTGTATCAGATAACGTTAAGACAGGGGATATAACTGATATTTCATTTGTTGATTATATGAGTAGTGGTCAAGGATTAGATGCAACACTGTTTAATAATACTAAAGCATCTATTGCAGCTACAAATCCTACTCCTGCTCAAGGGGGGCGAGGAACTGAAACGTTAGAAGAAATAAGGGATAATGCATTAGCATTTTTTAATGCACAAGGTAGGGTTGTAAGTAAAGATGATTATATGATTAGAACTTTAACTATGCCATCACAGTACGGTTCAATAGCTAAAGTATATGTCACACAAGATGAAAAACTAAATACCTCCCCAGGTAGTAGCAGGATACGTAACCCATTTGCAGTAAACTTATACGTACTATCTTATGATGCTAATAAAAACTTAGTAACTACTAATAACGCTACTAAATCTAATATAAAAAACTACCTATCACCATACAGACTACTAACTGATTCTGTTACTATTAAAAATGCATTTATTATAAACATTGCGATAGATTTTGAAATAATAACTCTACCAGGGTTTAATAGTAATGATGTATTACTTAAATCAATAGAGACTATAAAGCGATTCTTTTTAGTTGATAGAATGCAAATTAATCAACCAATTATTTTTGCAGATATATACACTGAACTTGCTTCTCAGATGGGAGTACAAAGTATTACTAAACTTCAGGTATACAATCAGTGGGATGATCAAGAAGGTTATTCTGGAAATATTTATGATATAAAACAAGCGACTCGTGATGGTGTTATTTATCCATCTCTTGATCCAAGTATATTTGAAGTTAGATACCCTGATTCAGATATTAAAGGTAGGGTAGTATCAATATAGGAGCTCACTATGATTAAATCTTATTACGCAGAAGTAGATAATACTATCTACTCGAAAACCTCGAGTATGAACGCTGGATTAGACTCAGCACTAGAACTAGGAAAGGTATCCTCATCTGCAGGAATTTTTACCTCTCGTGTATTAATTAAATTTCCATTAGCTAAAATTAGCAGCTCAATTTTATCAGGAGATATATATAACCCTAAATACTACATGAACTTGTACCAATCTAAAACTCATGAAATGCAACCACAATACAATTTAATAGCATTTGCAGTATCAAACTCATGGGATGCAGGATCAGGTAGAAAAATAGATCCTACAAGCAGGACACAATTTATTAAGCAAGGATCTTCTTGGACGTATCGTAATAAAAAGCACCCAGAAATTGAATATATACCATCTAAAGATATACAGTGGACATCGCAATCACTTAATGCTGATTCAACAATGTTATATTCTAGCGTAACTGGTGGTGGTACTTGGTACACTGATTATTATGCATCTCAATCTTTTGATCATAGTACTGCTGATATGCGAATGGATGTTACCCCTATAGTTAATTATTTAATAGGTACAGGTAGCGGATATACTGGTACCTCTAGAATGAAATCTGATGGTAGTAATGATGGGTTTATAATAATGCGTTCCGGTTCACAAGAAACAGATGCAACAGAATACGGTAACTTACAATTTTTCTCTCGTGAAACTAACACCGTGTATCAACCAAGACTTGAAGTAGTATATGATGATTCATCGTTTATAACTGCTAGCTTAACTGAGCTAACTTCTGAACAGAGTGTATTATATCTTAAAAATCTTAAACATGAATACTCACGAAGAGAGGAGCCGAAAATTAGAGTGGTGGGGAGGGAGAGATATCCAGAGAAAACTTTCTCGACTGAGTCAAATTATAAATCAATAAAATATTTACCAACCTCTTCGTACTATGGAGTTAAAGATGCATTAACAGATGAATTTGTTATACCGTATAGCTATTTAGGTACTAAATTAAGCTGCGATTCAAATGGTAATTATATTAAAATGAATATGAATTCATTTATGCCCGAGCGCTATTACAAACTATGCTTTCAAGTTACTCAATCTGACGCAAGTGTAGTAGTTTATGATGAAAATTTTTATTTTAAAGTTAACCGATAATGGCAGCTAAGAATAATACAGGCGGTGTTAATCGCGCAAGACAGATATCTAAAAGGTCAATCCCTGCATCCACGGTGCAGCAGGTTAGTAATATTGTGAATTCTGGACTAAGTAAAAACACACCAGCTGACCCACCAGTACCTACTACATCTCATCCATTTTATCCAGATCCTGGATCATTCAACTGGGGTCCAGCTGCGCAGCTGAACGCTGGAAACCTTACTGCCACACGAAATCCTTTAAATGCATTTAAAGGGGATATAACAAAAATTCCTATACTATTTGCAATGTCAATAGGAATAACACCACGTGGTGTTAGGGTACCTGGGCACATACCAACCCCTAATCCAGAATACCTTCAAGCAATACCACCTAAACCAGTAGCTCCGACTCCTGAGAGCCCAATTACTAAATCTATGATTTCTACGATAGTTGATAAAATAGTAAAAGAGTCTGAGGAAGTTGTACGAGAGACAGAGGTTAAACAAGAGCCTGTCAGAGAACAAGTAGACGTAATTCAGGATATTGTACGGCCTCCTGCAGCGATAACTCCTACAGAGTTAGTATTAGAGAATCAAGCAGCTTGCCAACAAGATGTTGTAATACCAAAAATTAATATAGTAAATGAATTCAACCCAGTTATAGATTTATCAGTAAATGCTTCTGCTTCTGGTTCCGCAACTGCAACTGCTACAGTAGAATTAAGACTAGGATGTACAGATCCAGATGCATTAAATTATGATCCAGCAGCTACCTTAGAAAATGGTTCATGTTTATATGAGCCAGTAGGTGAAGGGGAAGTTGTTGTAGTTAATGAACCACCACCACCTCCACCACTAGATATGCCCGACACAGTAACGTTTTTCGACTCACATGGAGCACCATTATTTGATGTACTTAAAGCGGAAGTAACTAAAACTGAACAGTCTGATACAGATGGGTTTGCTACTCTACCAAACGGTACACAGGTGTTAGCTGATCTCGAGTTAGTTGATACTGTAACGAGGCCAGCATCACAGGAGAGTGATATTATTATATCTGAAGAGCCAATCGAAGTGACAACTAAGAAAACTATAAGGGATATTGTAGGAGGTGAGCTAGCAGAAGACACAAAACTACTTTCAGATCAAGATATAGTTATATACGGTAATCGCGAAAGTTTAAAGAAAAATTTAGTGAGAAATGATTCCGGTATTATTATACTATCTACTAGTGATGATGTTAAACTCAAGGTTAGTTTAAGATGTCAATCGTTCGCATATAGAAAATATAAAACGCATATTAATACAGAAATTAGTGAATTGTTAGGGAAACTGTAATGCCATTAGATTACTACATAAATAAAAAAGAAGTTATTTCCGCTAAAGGTCAATCAATAGCTCAATATTATACTCCAGCTGACCTGGATGATCTTGATAGAACATATGGTTATATGCAAAATCCTTTATTTGGTAAGAGTGATTATGATAGAGTTGAATTACATATCTATGATTTAGATAATAATCACCTCTTCTCGAGTCATGAAATGGAAGAGTGGGTACTTGATCAATCAGATAGTGAAGGAGTTCCAAGAGTATCTTTATCATTCTATAATAACCTTGTAGATTTAGGTTTTACTAACGGAACATTTACTACAGTATATAATTTTCATAGAGATGCAGTAGGTAAACCAACTGGACCTAAATTTAAAGTACATTCAATTAGTAGAGACAGAACTGAGATCCGATTACTACCAACAGAAGCTATAATTGAAGGAGATACACTCACACCAGAACTAGATGAATTTTTTAGTAGGTATCAGAAATTAAAAAGTACCTCAACTATTCAAGGACCTTTTAAACTTCCTGCGATACCCAATAATCCATTATGGACACAAGTTCAACTTAATTTTGGTTTTAATAAAATTTATACTGCTACCTCATGGGTAATTGATGATATATTTCCACCTGACCCAGGTAACCCTAATACTATAGTATTAAAATTATATCAACCCTTACCTACAGGGATTAAACTTAGAGATAAATGCTGGTTAGTTGCAGAAGCTACTCAACCAGTTATTAATAAAGTTTTAATTGATGTACCAGTATTACGAGGAGCAAATAGTTTAGCTGCTCCTAATTTTGATTTATGTTTAGATACAACTCCTAGGGTAGAAACTGGGTACAAGAGTTATGATGATCTTCTAGGAGAAGATACTGATGTACGTTCAGAGGTTTTAAATAATTACAGCTCAAGCTTAGACGGTATAAGGTTAAATATTGATTACACCTGTTTCGAGAATTACATTCATTTTAGTTCAGCAGAGAAACGTATTGACAATTTTGTATCTAAATTAAAACTTATTAGTGGTTATGATAAAAAAGCTCAAGAATTTGATTTTAGTGATTCATCCGCTCAAGATATATATGTTTATGAATATACCGGATCTTTAGGAACTAAATATGTTAAGCAATATCAAAAACGATGGATAGATAAAAAAGTTAAATTAATAAATCAATTTGATGATTTTGAAAAGTGGATGTATTTTGAAAGTGGGTCAAACAGTTCTTATATAACAACTACTGGTTCTAGAGAAGGTGGAGACTATGATTGGTCCAGATCAGTTATAACCCCTTATCCTAAGCTATCCGGTTCACTAAAAAATGATTTATGGACAGAGGATTACTATGACTGGAATCTTGATCAATTATTTGACTGGGCAGTACATGCTGTTTTTATCCCAGGACCTAATTATGAATTACTTCATGTAACGCATTCTAAATCTACTAGTTGGAAAGCTACAGCCATAGCATCAGCTAGTGCATATGATAAGCAGAATGTAAATATATTAAGAAAAACTACGCCAGAATATATAAGCGATACAGGTAAAGATGCTAATGAAACGTATATAAACTTTTTAGATTTAACTGGTCAAGCACATGATATATGGTGGACTTATACAAAGCACATTACTGATATAACAGATAGGCAGCATAATAAAAATTATGAAAACAAACGAGGTATATCAGATGATTTAATTTATCATATTGGAAAAGCAAGTGGTATAGATTTAGTCGAAGGAGATCCAAATCAAGAGTTATGGAATTATAGATTAGGAAAAAATGAGACAGGTACTACGATACAAAACTCTCCTACTGGATCTATACGAACGCTAACTAATAGTCAACGAACAGCTGAGACATGGAAGAGGTTAGTTAACAATCTACCTTTACTATTAAAATCAAAAGGAACAACTATAGGTACTCGTGGTTTAATTAACTGTTACGGTATACCTGAACATGTATTACCTATATATGAATATGGATCAAGTAAAAAATCAGAACAAACAACTTTATATGAGAATGCTAATTTTAGTTATTGTTTAAATTTTCACCAAAGCCAATCAGTTTCAACTTACTGGGGCCCACATAATAAAACTAAAGGTAAGGTAACATCGAGTGCAATAACACCAAACGTGGTAGAATTTAGAGTATGGCCTTACCCGGGTACTAAAGAGTATAGCCAATCACTTTGGCAAGTTAATAATGATGTTGGAGTAGTGCTTCATAGAAGTCACTCATCGGTATTAAAGCCTAACGGACAAAACGAAGGGTATACAGATTTTGGTCACTTTAGTTTAGTTATATCTAGCTCATTAGTAGACTCTAATAGTGGCTACTACTCAGCATCTACTCAAAAAGCTAAAATATTTGAAAGTGAAAATACTAAAGAGCAGGGTGATGGTTGGTGGACAGTAGCAATTAACAGAGTAGCTACTAGTGCTGACCCTACTAAGGGTGGAACATACCACAGTAGTAGTAATTTTACATATGAACTAATCGCAATGAGGAGTGAGTATGGTGTAATTGATCAAGCAGTATCTGCAAGCTTTGAAGTATCTGGAGGGTACACTCATTGGTCATCATCGTTTAATGATGCATGGTCAGGAAGTCTACAATCAGATAAACGCTCGTATTTTGGTGGATACATAAAAACTCCTGCAGTAGGTTTAGGGTACATTACTCACTCTAATCATGCTACTTTTGGAGTACCTTTTAGCGGCTCTATGCAAGAAGCTAGATATTATGCACGTCCACTATCACAATCAGTACTACGTGATCATACACTATCTCCTGAAATGTACTCATCCAATATAGGGATAAGTACATATGATGATTTATTAGCTCGATATAAACTGACTGAATATGCGAACCATTTTTCAGCTAGTAGGTATAATCCAAATGCATCTTCATCAATACGAATATCTAGTCTTCAACCAGATCAACGTACTGGTAGTAGAAACTGGAATACTGATAAATTTGAACTACGAGCTGAAGCTAGTAATTATCCTAATAAAGTATATTATGGATTTTCTGAAGAGACTTTCTATACTAATACACCAGAAGCAGGTCCAAACTCATACACTAGTAATAAAGTTCGATATGAAGAAAATAAATTACTAAGGCATTTAAGTCCTACTTCTCGAGCTGAAAAGCCGACTAGTGACAAATTCTCTCTAGATAGTAACAAGCTAGGTATATACTTCTCTCCTACAGACCAAATTAATAAAGATATATTTGATCATATTGGTGGATTACCCTTGGATAATTATTTAGGAGATCCAAAAGAAGAATTTGAAGACTCTTATAGTGAGTTAAAGAATCTAAACAGAAACTATTGGAAGAAGTATTCTAATACTCAAAATAAGCAAGCTTATCTTGATCAATTAAAGTTATACGACATGTCGTTATTTACTATGCTAAAGAAAATGCTACCAGCTCGAGCAAATGCAGATCTAGGTGTAGTAATTGAACCTCATTTTATAGAACGGTCTAAATTACCGAGCAGAGGTAAGATATCAATAACCGGGGATGGTAAGCCACAAAATATAGCAACTACAGCTGAATCATTTACTAAACTTAAAAACCCTACTACCACGGTTAATAATAAACCGCAAGTTATTCAGACTGGTTTTATTTTACAACCACAAACAATAACAGGTAGAATAGGTAAGGTATCTAAACCAGCGACTAGAATGGGTACATCAGTTAACAAGCAATATAACTCAATTATAAAAGGGTTTACCGCGACTACTCAACAAAATACACTTAATGGTGCTCCAAGCTTTATTGGCAGGAACTCACCTAAAGAAAATAGTACTACTATAAATGGAGTATTAGGTACTAAAGAAGCTCCTATTATAGTGTTATCTAATCAAACAATAAAAAGTGTAGGCATAGGTATAGATAGAATAACACAGTATAACGAGAGTAATGTTGTATCACATACTGGTATTACATCGTTTGCAATTACATCAGGAAGTATATCATATAAAAATAATTTTGATCTACAAGAGATGTGTGGAGTTGTAAAAGTTAGATCACTACGAAACCAGGATGGTACATCTGGCACACCATACTCACATAAAAGTTTAATTAAGGAGTATGATACTAGTGGTGTTGCAACAGGAGGCTATGTAACTTCATCTACACCTACTTATAAAGCGGAGGCAACTTCATCCACGATATGTAAATATAGACAATCTGAATTGTATAAGGTAGCATCATACTTCTATACAACTGCAGCAAGTGCATCACGTGGTAAAGTTTATGAAACTGGTGGCTCAACAAATATATGGGCATACAGTCAGTCATTAAAGTGGGCAGAAGTTCAAGATTTTAATTTAAAAGGACCAGAAGGTATATCTAGATTAAGGTTTGCAGGCTCACAACTAGTAGGACCGGATTTTAATGTAGATAGTTCAACAACTCCAGATAATGGACCCGTCGTTTCATTTACAGTAGGGGATCCAAACAAACTAATAAGCTCAGATGCAGGCTTTGATGGAAACTTAAGTATTGAGTAAAAAACAGGTACTTTTATAGTTACATCATATTTATTAAAGACACAGCAATAAAGAGGGATAAAACATGGGATATTTAGACAACACGTCAATAACAATAGACGCTATTTTAACAAAGAAGGGTCGTGAAATTTTAGCTAAAGGAGCTGATGAGTTTAAAATAACTCAATTTGCTCTAGCTGATGATGAGATTGATTACTCATTATGGAATCCAGCGCATTCATTAGGTACCAACTATTATGGGATTGCAATAGACAATATGCCATTAATAGAAGCAATTCCTGATGAAACTCAAACTATGAAATATAAGTTAGTAACTTTGAGAAAAAGTACAACACGTATACCAATCATCACGGTGCCGCAATCAACAGTAACTTTAGTTGCTGGAGGAGATGCAGTAGAGGTTAGACCAAATACATCTAATTTTGAAGGTGGTAATTCAACTCTAGGATATACAGCAATATTATCGAATAGTGATGTAGCATTCTTAGATGTATCATCACCAGTTAAAAGTGTATTAATGCAACAAGCAACTGTACCAACGTTTGTTGGAGATGATGAATCAGCTCAGTCAGTAACTGCAGTAGGGTTTAGCTTTAGTATTATTGCTAAAAATCAACCAATTGAAGCGAAGACAGCAACTTTAACTATTATTGGTAATGAGACGGGTGGTAGAGCTACCGTTACAGTTACAGTTAATAAACAAGAAGTCGCTACATCAGGCGGAAATCTGTAATCGATAGGGAATAGAAATGGCACAAAACATGAAATCAAAAGCTCAAATTGAAAAAGAAATATCAGAAGTAAAAGCAATTCAAGATCAGCTTCAAGAAGAAAAAAGGCAAGTCGAGGGACTTCCATCAACTAAGGATTCTGCACAAGGTGCTATTCTACGAGAAGCTCAAAAGATAGCTAATCAGATAGTAAGAGAGCGAGATTCATTAGCTCAAAAAACTACTACTGGTAAAATATATTCAAGATTAGATCCAGGAAATGATGTTATACAAAATCGAAAAGAAACTGTAACTGCAGGGTTATGGTCTAATAATCAAGGTGAATTAACTACATTTCATACATCATCAACTCAGACTAGTTCAAACGCTGGTAAGTATTACTGGGATGTATATCATAGCGAATCAACTGCAGTTGGGTCTGCAACTCAGTTTGCTATAGCATATGGACACAGACATGGAAGTGGAAGTGTAATAACTAATTTAGATCTACCTACTAAAGCAGTATACTCACAATATCGTAATCTACTGCTAACCCCAGGTGACAGGCAGTTTACTTTTGATAATAATGCTAATGAAGATCATATTTATGCAATTAATATTCAACGCTCTAGACTTAAAGAAAAGTTAGACCCAGGAAATTGGGAATTAGTATTAAGTGGTAGTGGTGGTCAGATGACTAAACTTATAGACAATAGTGGTGGATCATCAGCAGCTATAGCAGATGGAAAACGTGTTTATAACATCGTATCTGGTACTATCGCAGCAGGAGAATTAACATCCGATGATGATGGTATAAAAGGTGGTTATGGTTTAGTATATCCTGATTTAGGTATTATAATTCTTAATCCAGGGAGATTAAAAGAGCAAGGTGTAGCACCAGGTCAAGGTGGTAGATGGAACACATCAACGATTACAGCCTCTAACACAAATAATCAATGGAATAGTGTTTTATTTACAGCTATTTCAGGAGCTGCTTCATATAATTCAACTTACGGATTCCAAGCTCGTAACGAAGAGGAGGTAACTTCTACTTACTATTATATTCGAGTAAAAAATGCAGATTACAATTTTAGTAATAATCCAACCTTTGTAACTGGTTCGTTAGGAGCATTAAAACATGCATCGATGATAAAAGATCCAAAATCATACATTACTACTGTTGGAATGTATAATGATAGACAGGAGCTACTTGCAACTGCAAAGTTAAGCAAACCACTACTTAAATCATTCGACCGAGAAGCCTTAATTAAAGTAAAACTTGATTTTTAAGACATCTTGTTGAAAATATACCGATTATATAAACCCTTTATATTTATTATAGAGGGTTTTATATATAAAAGCAAAGCGAGCAATGTCAGTATTTAAAAAAATAGATCCAGCAGATATAACTATTACACCGTTTAACGTGTACAAGGATTATACAATAAATTCTACTAACTATAGTAGCAGCTATGGTGTACAGATTCTTCAAGGTAATTATTATACACATTCGTTTGGTGACCCTATTAAAGGTATTCCTATTGCTCAAGAATTAACTAACGCTAATAAAACTTATAAATCAGTAATATATGATAGCGTAAATCATTTATACTATCAACGAACAGATAAGCCGTCAGAAAATTTTGGAGGAAATAATCCTGAAAAGGAAAATAGATTTTTAGGTGAAAAAGCATATGTAATATCAGTACCATCAACTGTGTTTGATCTGCGAATTAAATCAGGCTCAGTAAAATTCACTGATCATTACATACAGCGGTTGCCGTTAGATCGTGAAAAAAATCTAATAAATCAACCATATAACGTATCAAGTTCTTTATTTAATACACCATTTCAATCACCCACAGTATACAATACAGCACCTATTCTCGCTAATCAATATCAATTCGAAACAACTGCAAGTCGACACACAGATACACAAGATAATCAAGATCTTCAAAAAGCACGACCTACTGCAGCTGAAGGGTATACAATACAAGGAAAGTATAATTCCTCTGCTGGTTCAATAACAGGTACAGGGAGTTTAAATTTAATAGTAAGAGGAGTTGATACTATAGATGGTATACCGTACAACGTAGGAAACGGTTTAGTATTAAGAAAGGGAGGCACCTTCAACGGACTTACTAATACAGATTGGTGGAGCAATGTAGGGCAAGCTACTGGCGAAAATTCTCGACATGGAATGCCTGCATATACAGTTACTATGTGGGTAAAACCACCTGACTTTAATAAAATGCCTGGTGCAGTAACAGGAGCCCCTGGTCAGAGCACTATATTGACTAGAGATAAAAATTCATATTTTGAATTAAATATGTTAACAAGCTCGTATTCTGCTTCATCTGAAAATCCTAAAGGGTTATTACCACTGCAAATGTTCTGGGGAGCTACAGGCAGTAACTGTACAACTGCAGTTCACGCAGATGCAGTATCAAATGGATTTGCGCTAGCAACTGGTTCATGGAACTTTGTATCTGTAATGCAAGAATTCTGGCCTGACTGTTATTATGGTTCATCCGGTTCTAGATTATTAGAAGAACCGCCATGGGGTCACTCAGCAGCTAAAACTACTGTCCGTATTTATAGACCAGACCCAAATAGCACAACAGGGTTTACATATATTGAGGAAATAGGTTATGCAACTAAATCTATAGAATCAACTTTTCCGTTTAGCCAAACCGAGTTTAGGGTAACTGCATCTAATCAGTATAATAGAAATATGTTTATAGGAGCATCAGGGTCCGTTGCTGTAGGAGCTAATAGTAATAATCCAACTAGTAAAACTCCCTACATGGCGTTTACTGGCTCAATAGATGAAGTACGGTTTTATGAATCTGTATTGACTGATACCCATATTGCTCGTTTATGGAAAACTCCTTCTTTGCGTTTAGATACTATATCTCCATTAACTGCTTCATTTAATATAGTTGATGATGGTTATGGTAATTTAGTAGATAAAACTATACCTACTGGCTCTTTTGCAACTAAAAGTGCGTTAGTTGGTTACTACGGTTTCAACGAATTATATACAGTAAAAAATAAAATAAGCAGCTCAGGTGACCAATTCTTACATTATGGTTCAGGTAAAACTCCAATAAAAGATTTTTCAACTTATCAAAATAATGCTGTATCCGATAAAGTTTGTTTTAAAGAAGGTATAGCAGCGTTCGCACAGAGTGGATCTAATAGAAATGCTTCTGCAATTAATTTCTATCAATCAGATTTAAAATCAGGAATTCGAGCTCAATTTAACAATAGTGGTAGTATTAAAATACCGCACATGAATAAATTAAACTTAAATAGTGAAGAAGGTTTTGCAATTAGTTTTTGGATTAAAATACCTGAGAATCAGATACCAGGAGTAAATACTCTTACCGGTACTATACCGTGGAATTTTTCTGGTGGTAGTGTTGTCTCTGATGATACACAAGATTATATTTCTGATCAAGGTCACCATTCTACGTACTATTGGACTTCAGGTTCACCAGCTGGACGAGATTATGTAACCTTGATAACTAAATCAGGTCTAGGTACAAAAACATTACAGAATGCAGCTACTGGAGAATACTTTGATCAACTTATTCAAGGTAATGAAATGAAAAATGATTACCCTTACCATATTGAATTAAAAAATACTTCACGTGAAAAGGATGGTAAACTGTTCGAACCAGGTTTAGGAACACCGTTAGGTGCACAATTAAACACATTAGTATTTAGAAAAAAATCAGGACAACGGACTCTAACAGTAGAATCTAATAGAGCTCTAACTCCACTTGTTGATCACCATATCGTTATACAGAAGCAGGGTCAAGGTATTCAAATGTGGATAGATGGAGTATTAGATAGAACTGCTGCAGATACTATTGTAGACTGTACAGATAATATATCAGATGTATTTTTAGGTGATAATGGTACTGCATGGGTAACCGGTTCTAGAGCGCATAAAGAAATAGTATCTAGCTTTATACCACCGGAAAATCCATTCAGTGGTTCATTAGATGAACTACGCTTCTATGATACTAGTTTATCGAAAAATGAAATATGGTCCTTATATGACAATAACTATGATAACGGAACGGCATATCAAGAAAATGTAGTTGGTAATGTATTTTATGAACACGGTATAATAGCTCTAACTAATACTAATTTTCCAAGATATTGGTCTGGATCACTACACACAGGTACAGCTAATGTTGGTAACGATTCAACTGCATTATTTAGCGATAATTATAGATTGCAATTAAAAAATACTAGAGAACTATACGAGCAAAGTATTAAATGCCATACTAAAGCAAGTGATTTTAACCTAACAACAAATCCTACTGCTCGTAAAACTATAATTGGAAATTGTAGTGAAATTTTATCAAATCAAGAGCTAGCAGATTTTGCTAAAGATCCAGTATTTAATCCGTATGTAACTACAATAGGGTTGTATGATGAATATGGTAGGTTATTAGGTATAGGTAAATTAGCAAGACCTATTCAAAAATTAAAAAACGTTGATATGACGTTTATAATTAAGTTTGATATATAGAACTACTATTTATTATATAATAAGTTATGGCAAGAAAAATTTCAAAAGCAAGGGCAAATGCTATCAAGCATGGTTATAGGAGCGGATTCGAACATAAAGTGTCTGAGCAACTCACTGAAGCTAAGGTTACTTTCGAATACGAAACCACAGTAATTCCATACATAAAACCTGAGACTAACCATACATACACTATTGATTTTACTTTACCAAATGGTATACTAGTAGAGACAAAAGGTAGATGGGTTTTAGAAGATCGTAAAAAACACTTACTTATACAAAAACAGCACCCTAAATTAGATATTAGATTAGTATTTCAAAACTCTAAAGGTAAGATCCGAAAAGGATCTAAAACAACCTACGCAGATTTCTGTAATAAAAACGAAATTAAGTGGGCAGATAAAACTATACCACTAGAGTGGTTTAACGAAAAAACTTAGAATAACGTTTGTTATCAGTAATATTTTTCGTATATTACTATATGCTTAAAAAACTTCAAATCCTACTTGAGTCTTTATTAAATAGAGGAAGATCTTTACAGAATGATGAAGTAGCGTTTCATTGTGCATTCTGTCACCATTCAAAGAAAAAACTACAAGTAAACCTTCGTACTCAGATGTGGCAATGCTGGGTTTGTGGTATGAAAGGTAGAAGCTTGTATCACTTATTTAAAAAGTTAAAAGCATCTCAACTACAATTTGAAAAGTTACAAGAGTTTACTGGTTACACCCCTACTACTACAGTTAAGAAAGAGTATGATAATTTAGATCTACCACAAGAGTTCAAATCTTTCTTACAGATCGAAGATGGTAATCCTGAGTATTGGAATGCATTAAACTATATACGGAAGCGTAGAATTACTCGTGAAGATATATTAAGGTATAATATAGGTTATTGTGAATCTGGTCCATACAGTAAAATGGTAATTATTCCGAGTTACGATAAAGATGGTATACTTAATTTCTTTACTGGTAGATCTTATTATAATGACGCTACCTTTAAGCATAAAAATCCTAAGGTATCAAAAGATATAATCGGTTTTGAATTGTATATAGATTGGGACCAACCTATAACAGTTGTTGAAGGTGTATTTGATGCTCTTGCAGTGAAGCGGAACGCTATACCGTTATTCGGTAAAATAGTTTTAGAAAAATTAAAAAAAGCAGTAGTTCAACATAAGGTAAAAAATATTAATATAGCGTTAGATAAGGATGCACGATCAAAAGCATTACAAAGCTGTGAGTATTTTATTAATAATGGTGTATCAGTTACTTTAATAGATTTAAAAGAAGAAGATCCTAGTGATTTAGGTTTTTCAAAAGTTAATACTCTAATACAAGATAGTATAGATTTAACACCATATAAATTAATGGAAATGAAGATTAAGGAGAAAATGTTTTGAATAAGATAGATATTGGATTTCAAAAAGTTAAATGTATAGCACATATAGCAGACGTACATATAAGAAACTTACGACGTCATAAAGAATATAAGCAGGTTTTTAGAAAATTGTATAAAGATTTAAAAGAAAACCTACCAGATAATTCTTTAATTTATTTAGCTGGTGATATTGCACACGCTAAAACTGAGATGAGTCCTGAGTTAATAGAGATGACATCAGAGCTATTTACTAAACTAAGTAAGATAGCACCAACTATACTTATAGCCGGTAACCATGATTGCAATCTTAACAATAAAAATAGATTGGATGCACTATCACCTATAGTTGACTCCTTACAGTTGGATAATTTCCATTACCTAAAAGATAATGGTTTATACGAAATAGCAGATTGCGTATTTAATGTAATGTCAGTATTTAATGATCCTGAAGATTATATATTATCTAAAAATATAAACACAGATAAAACTAAGATAGCACTATATCACGGCTCAGTAGAGAGCGCAACTACAGACGTAGGCTTTAAATTGCCCGGTGAAGTAACCACAGATATATTTACTGGATACGACATGGTATTGTTAGGTGATATACATAAGCAACAATACCTTAACAAAGCTAAAACTATTGCGTACGCAGGTTCTCTGGTATGTCAGAACTGGGGTGAGCATGCTACTAATCATGGATACATTAAATGGGATGCTCCTAAACGTAAACCTGAGTATAGGATTATTGA
>TARA_B110000858_G_scaffold155775_1_pt1 | contig 25446 bp, 5 predicted proteins | sample TARA_B110000858 | Tara Oceans TARA_B110000858 (sample SAMEA4398247) | marine metagenome | biome: Polar Biome; feature: [SRF] surface water layer (ENVO:00010504); material: water (ENVO:00002006), including particulate matter (ENVO:01000060) such as... | depth 5 m | reverse complement strand
CCATAATAGGTTGTATCATCTAAATCGTAGAATAATGGTGAACGAACTGAACCTGTGGCTGTTGTAAATGTACTAACTTCTAATCTTTCAACACCACCTGTGACTACTCTAAATTGGTCAGCTGCATGGAATTGTAGGTAAGTATTAGTATCGCCATCAGCAATAATCTCACCAACTAAACTGATATCGTTTACACGAGATGTACTTGCAAAGTCTCCATAATAGGTAGCGTTTTGTGCATCATAGAATCTACTTGCATATACATTTGGGAATATTGCGTCTACAGTACCTGTAATATTTGTTGCATTAATTTCAAATCTTTCAACAGCATCTGTGGTAAAGATAATATTATCATTAGCATCAAAACCGAAGAACGTATTCACGTCTCCGTTATGAATTACATAATCATTAATAGAAACATTATTAAATATTGATGTACCAGCAAAGTCACCGTAATATGTATTATCCCCTCGGTCATAATAGCGATTAAAGTAAGCGTTATCACCAATAACAGTACCAGCAGTTAAATCGTCAATGTGAACGCCAGTATTATTTGCTGTAAGTCTTACTGAGCCATCAGTTTCTAAAGTAATCGTATCGTCAGCAAAACCTACTTTTGTAGTAACATCACCGTTATGAATAATGGCATCGTCAACAACAATGTTAGGTGCATATACATCAACAGATGCTACAACACTAGCATTCTGAATGCCTAATCTTTCAGAGCCACCAGTTTGTAAACTAATATCATCTGTAGTAAATGAAACTTTTGTATCTGGATCTCCGTTATGATAAAGGTCATCATCAATGCCTAAATCATTAAATACTGAACTACCAGCTGGGTTTGCAAAATATGCATTGTTATCTGCATCTACAAATCGTTGACCTATTACATCGGTACCTGCAGTAACTGTTGTAGCTGCTGAGACACTACCTGTGTTTGCAACAATATCATTGCCAGCAATAACTGTATCTGTTGCGTATACATTTGCACCAGCAGATACATCATTTCCAACTATAAAATTATCATCAGCATCTGATTTAGCAGCATAGTTAAATCCACTATTAAGGAAACCTATATCACCTGCATTTGAATATATGCGTCTGTCTTGTCCTGAACCATCAAATACAATTTCTGCTCCGCCAACATTATCACCAACGATAATATTTCCAAGAATAGTAATAGTACCATTTGCTGTATCATCAACATCGGACCTAAGGAATTGAGAACCTTCTAAACCGTCAACAGTATCAGCATCAAATCCATTACCAGGACCTTCATCAGCTGTTGTTATAATACGACCTAGGTCAGCAAGTGAACCATTTACAAGTTTCCAATAATCGTTGCTTTCGTCCCAAAGAACTTTTGGATTATCAAGTGAACCACGCTCAATTTCAATACCAGCATCCTCTGTAGGAGCAGCGCCTGAATAGTTAGCGTTAAGTGTAATAATATTATCATCAAGTTTAATTTCTTCTGTGGCAATATATGTTGTATTACCAGAAACTGTAAGGTCACCTTGAACAACAAGATCTTGTTGAATGGTATAATTACCAGCCATGATATCGTCGACATCAGATCTTACAAGTTGTGAGCCTTCCAAACCATCAACTGTATCAGCATCGAATCCATTACCTGGGCCTTCATCGGCAGTAGTAATAATTCTGTTGCTTTCAATTGTTGTTGTGGCCAATCCCGTGAAATCATTTCCTGTCGAAGTAATAGCTAAACGAGTAGCATCATCATAGTTTAAAGTTAGACCAGCGGTACCATCATGGAATGTGATACCATTACTTTGTTGAGAGTTTTGAAGTGTATAGTCGCCTTGACTATCATTAATAATTTGAAGTGAATCTGAATCGCCTCTAAAATTAGCGATAATGGAACTTTGTAAGTAACCACCAGAATTTCGTACATCAAGTGATGGTGTCGAGGCCGTGCTTTGGTCAATTTCTACTGCACCAGATAGGATCGAATCCCCTGTTACTTGCAGTTTTTCGCCGGTATCGGTAACACTACCAATAACGACATTCTGCGGTGTCAAGAGGCCATTCTTGACTATAAATTTTTTGTCATTTGCCATTCGGTTCACTCTCCCCAGATAGGCGATTAATGTTTATCAATTGTTATTCTATATTTATCTAATCTTTAATAAGTGTAGCTGCAACTTTATATGTTGTTGAAGCATTACTTGCCGGCGCAACATTTAAACTGATTGTTCCACCAGCGTAGGAAACATCATAGGTTCCTAATGAAGCACTTGTTATAATTTCACCAAATTCTGTAGCCATAGCTGTAGTTCCATTATGGACAATTAAAAGTTTTGTAATGTGTCTATTGGAACCAGAGGTGGCTGTAATAATAATCTCTCCACTATTATATATGGTACCATCAAAGGAGAAAATTGTTGTTGAGAAAAATGTTGCTGCAGTTGTTGAATTGTCTTGTCTACTTACATGCTCTTGGTCGATATCTGCATTAACAGTTAAATCGCCTGTCATTGTATCGCCATCAACATTTACATAGCGAAGGTCACCAGCGGCAATTGTCAGAATAGGTAGAAAATCTGTTGTGATAGCTGTGACGTGACCATAAGTATCAAATTCAATACTGTCAATGACCTGAGCATTTGCTATATCTAATTGGCCAGTATTTACGACACTACTTGTATCCGCGTGTTCAAGTGACACATTGGCACTTAGAGCACCACCACCGGTAAGTCCAGCACCAGCAATTACATTTGTAACTTTGTCTGTTTTAAGAAGTAAAAATGCATCGGCTTCACTTTCGGTATAATATCTATTGTCTAACTGACCAGCATCTAATTCTGTTTCTGTATAATATCTGTCGTCAAAATTAACTTGGTCCAAACCAGTAACATGACCATAAGTATCAAGTACAACATCCTGTATGACCTGACCACCAGAGCCTAATACACTTGCCTGCGAACTTGTGTCAGCATGTTCAATTGTAATCGAACCATTTGCAAATTGGTTTGCACTAAATGTACCGGAACCAGTAAGTCCATTACTACCCGAAACTGTAAGTATTCCATCACCAACATTACTAGCTGCATTATTGGCTGATTGATTTAAAATATCCTGAGCATGTAAACCGTCTAATAAATCAGCATCAAGTGTTGTGCCAGTTCCATCAACCGTGATCAACTCTGCAAGTATTTCTGCAGCTGTCATATCGCCAGTAGAACCAGCTTCTATTCCATCGAGCTTTATACCATCAACCGAGATGTCTCGGCCATCAACTGTGCCGGAAATAGCAACATTACCATTAATAATAATATCAGAGAATGTGTCTATTACTACATTATATGTACTACCATCACCGGTTTCTAGCTGTAAAGTATTATTGGCATTATACCAATCGAAATCATCAACACCAGCAACAGCTGTATTACTTGCAGCAGTAAGTCGGCCATCTTCGTCAACAGTAAAGATTGGAATTTGTGACGAACTACCATAAGTGCCTGCAGTAACAGCAGTATTTGCAAGTTCAGTGGTAAGTGTCATTACGCCAGTGTTACTGAAGGCGTTACCTGTTACTTTACCATTGAGTGTTAAATCAAGCGTGGCTGGTGGAACATTTGTAAAGTTATCATAATCTAAATAATAAGTTCCTTCCTGCCCATCTAATAAATCTGAATCTAAACCTGAGGTTGTTCCATCAACTGTTTTAACTAATGTAAGTATTTCTGAGGCTGTTTGGTCGGCGGTTGCACCTGATTCTATATTATCAAGTTTAGAACCATCAGCAGCAACATCACGACCATCGACCGTGCCAGTAACTGTGACATTACCTGTTACATCAATACCAGCACCAAAGTTGACATTTAAATCAAAGTCTGATATAATAGTATTAAAGGTACTTCCGTCACCTGTTTCAATAGCAAAAGTATTATTTGCAGAATACCAATCAACTGAATCTACACCAGCGACAGCAGTATTGCTAGCAGCTGTAAGTCTACCATCTTCATCTACTGTAAATACAGGTATCTGAGAACTTGAACCATACGTACCAGGAGTAACAGCGGTATTTGCAAGTTCGGTTACAACTGTCATTACCCCAGTATTAGAGAATGCTGTTCCAGTAACTTTACCTGATAAAGAGAAGTCTAAGCTTGCAGCTGGGACATTTGTAAAATTATTATAATCTAAATAATAGGTTCCTTCCTGACCATCAAGTGTATCAGAATCAAGTCCATTACCCGAGCCTTCGTCCCCGGTTGTAAGGATACGACCTAATACGCCACCGGCAGCAATCTCCCAGTAATTATTTGTTTCATTCCATTGTAATATAACATTACTTTCACCACCTCTTTCTACCTCAATACCAGCGTTTTGTGTTGCAGTATTACCAGTAAAGTTGGCATTAAGAGTAATAATGTTATCGGATAAGTTGATTGTTTCCGTGTTAACATATGTGGTATTGCCTGATACTGTAAAGTTACCAGTAACAACAAGATTACCATCGAAGGTATCATCTTCATCGGATCTTAAAAATTGTGTTGAGTCTATACCATCTAGGAAATCGGCATCAAGACCTGAGCCTGCACCATCGACAGTTTTAATTAGGGTAAGTAAATCATTTGGGTCGGCACTAAACTCAACTATACTTTCAGTATTTGCTCCAGCATCATACTGTTTAATGTATATTTTGCCGTCGGCTGTGTTTATCGCAAGTTCACCTAATGACAGCTGTGCTGTAGTAGGGATGCGACCCGCAACCGCGCTTCTTCTGAGCTTAATTAATGTCGACATATGTATGTCCTTTTATTTGCAAACCTATAAAGGTTATTATCTAAAAAGTTCCTCCATCAAGAGTAGTTACAGCGACATCGCCACTTGTAACCGTAAAGTTATTTATGTCAAATGAAGCAACACCAACATTGGAATCTGAAGCCAATTCACCAGCAATTAATATTTGATTATTACTGACCGTTGTGTTTATACCTTCACCTGCAGCAAAGACAATAGTTTCGCCTAGAGCAACTACATCTGTGTTGCCAGACTCAGCTGATATATTAATACCACCTGTCGTTATATTACCAAGCTGTGTTACTAAAAATTGTTTGTTTACTGCGTCCTGATCATTAACAGGATTACTAATATTTTGAATTCTGGATTGACTTACATCTACCTGATTGCTTCCGAAGGCAGCATTAAGTACAATATCACCAATCGTTGTTGCAAAAGTAGAGTCACTGATAACAAAATTACTATTAATAGTAATATCATCATCAATTTTTATATCTTTAATCTGTGATACATTGTCAGTAGCTGGGTCAATCAGATATGAACTATTATCTTGGTCTACAAATCTCTTACCAACAACATCCCCAGGAACTGTCCAAGCACCAGTACTTTTATTATATGACGCGCCAAAGTTAAAGTTTGGAGCAAGGAAACCAATGTCGTTGCCGGTGGCATAAAGTGATATTGTTTGGCCAGCAGCATTCTCAAATTGTAAATTTGATGAGCCTTTACCATAGCCTATAATCATGCCATCAATGTGCGAGACATCGTCTGGTTCAATATACATTTGGGTGTTTGCAGTATCACCAAATCTTAAGGCATTTATTACACCAGTAGATGTGTCTCCGGTAGTATTAAGGTATCTTGTATCTAAATTTGTAAAATCAAAAGATGTGGAAATTGCTACATTAGAGTTATGTACAACAGTTCCCGTGCCAACCAAGTCACCAGTTAATGCAATAGTAAAATCATCTGTTCTGAAATTAATTTTGTCATTAGGGTCATCATGAGTAACAGAAATACCCTGCTCGACATTGTTCCTCATCATCTCACCAACGAGATCGTGAGTTGTTTCTGTAAAGTCAGGAATTGCGTTAGCTTGTAGTTCTACTGGAACTTCTGTCGCAAAGGTAACACGACCTTGAGCATCAATTCTAATGCGTGGGGTAAATCCATCATTACCATATAAGTCAGCCGATACACCAGTATCATCTAGCCCAATTTCAAATGCGTTATTAGCAATTGCTGTATTGGCACCAAGCTCTAAACCTGTTCCAATATGGAAAGTTGGAGTTGAAAGAATATCAATAACAGCACTATTTGAGCCATCTTGTATATCTAGGTTTGAACTGAAATTATCATTAATAAAACCTAAATTAACTGCGTCAGAGGGGTTGACAGGAGCACCTAAACCTGTTATAATAGTGTTACCAACACTTAATAGACCACCAATATCAAAGGTAAGGTCTGTATTGGCAGCTGTTGTAATTACACCATTATTTGATATGAAGAATCTTTGTACACCGGCAGTGTAAAATTCCAATTCGTCATTATCAGCACCAGGACTTGATTCCGCAACAATCTTTGTATCTTGGTCAATATCAACTACAGAACCAGCAAGACCAGCCCATTGTGTACCATCATAACCTTCAAATCTTACATCGGTAGTATTATAACGGATCATACCGGTTTCAGCAGTAGGTCTGTCTGTCGTCCCACCTATTGGAAGTTTTATTGCTCCAGTTGCATCAAAAGTTACTACACCAGAATCTGATTTAATAGTTGGAACAAAAATTCTGCCCCATTGTTTACCAATCATACCTAGGTCAAAAGTAACATCTACATCTGGTATTAAATCGGAAGTGAAATCAGCGACAACATTTACTGTGTCAACATCAGCATCACCAATTCGTATATTACCACCAATATTAATATTACCAGTAATGTCTGTATCACCATCAATGGATAATGTAGAGCCATCAAATCGTAAAGCATTGCTATCTATTAATTCGCCACCAGTTCCTACAAATACTACTCTGTTTTGAGTAAGATCCTCAATTTTTGCACTAGCAAGAGTCGCGGCAACTGATACATCTAAATTACCAGTTATATTCTGATCACCAGTAAGGGCAAGTGTTGTGCCATTAAAAGTAAAGTTGGCATCATCTTCAACCTCACCACTAGCACCAGCAATTAATACTCTATTATCTGTGAGGTCTGTTACATTGAGGCTATCTACTTCAAGAGCACCAGTAAGGTCAATGTCACCGGTTATTGTCGTATCACCAACTACATTCAGTGTGCCTTGAATGTCGGTATTACCAGCGATGTTAGTATCACCGGTCTGCCAATCAATTATGAATTTATTAAGTCCTGCTCCATACTGAAAATCGCCATCAGTATCAAGTCTATATCGTTCAGTCCCACCAGTAAAGAATTTTAATTGGTCATTATCCGAGCCTGGGGTATCTTCTGCAAGAATCTTTGTGTCTTGGTCGACATCAATTATACCACCTAGACCCTTCCAAGCATTCCCATCATAACCTTCAAATTGAGTATCACTCGTGTTAAATCGAATCATACCTCGTTGAGCAGTAGGTCTTTCAGCAGATGTACCATCCGGCAAAATAAATCCGCCGGAAGTGTTGACATCTACCACATTTGATGTTATAATAAGACTATCGTCTTTACCAATAATGGATTGGAAGGTTTGAGTGTAATCTAAATCAAACTGTGTACCATCGGTAAGAGTAATACCTCTACCATCAATTCCTTGTCCTTGGAATTGTTTAAACACTATAGCATCAGTATCTACATTGTATGTTTCAGCATCAGTAACTGTAGCGACCCAACCAGTTTGGCCGTGTATTGTACCATCAGATACAAATACAAATGAACCCGCGACCTCTTCCAGAGTAAGACCATACTCTGAGGTTTCATCATTAAATAGAGATCTTTGGAATATCCAATTGTCGGAAAGAGCTCCGACTTGGGTTAGTTCATAACGACCATTTTCTTCTTGGTTCGTCTGGTCTTTAACTAAGAGTCCATCGCCTAACTCCCAGTCTAAAACACCGTCAACATCAATAGTTGCTGCTGGTGAAAGTGTAAAAGTACTTGCGAAGGTTGTATTACCACTGGCAAATACACTCCCATAAGCACTTAAATCTTGTGTTGTTGCTGCTAAAACTCTTTGTCTTTCGGAATATTTTCTTCCAATTTTATCAACATATCGTTTGTTTGCTATATCATCTGGGTCAATCGGATCACCGACTGCACCTAATTCTTGTTCTAAATAAATTTTTGTTACAGCATCTTGTTCATTAATTGGATTCGCAAGACCTGAAATCCTATGGTCTGTAAGATTAAGAGTATCTCCAACCTCACCAGGCACGATTCTGATATCGTCAGTACCTAAAATACCATCTTGTGTTAATGTAAGTTCACCAACTCCAATAGTAGTCAGCCCTATAATTTGACCTGTAGACTCACCAATTGTAAGAGATGTATTTCCAAGAGTAAAATCATTCGCTTGAATGACTGTGCCATTAGCTGAAAAGTTTAAAGAAGTTAAACTTGTATTGTGAAAGCTGGTTATATGACCGAATTGGTCAATATCGACATTTCTTGTAAAACCAAGAACATCATTATTTGAACTTATTTCTACCGTTGTATTTGCGTGTGAAACGACTACATTAGAAAGCTCGGTGTCAAGTTCTGGAGTGATTATAATACCAGGACCAGCATCTATGTCCTGTACATACGCGCCAATAGTATCAATGCCAAGAACAACCGAATTTGGAACGATTGTTGGTTTTCGTTCGGCTGGTGCAACTATTGGAGTTGTAGTATGTTGTTTCGGTACCGCTCTAATACTCTGTGACGCGTTTACCTTAACCTTAATGGTCACTCTATGAGACCTCCGTAATAGTATCAACTACAATCGCTAAGCCTGAAACTATTTTGGATAATTCTCCTGTTGTCTTTTCCATTACTACATCGTATTGATATTTACCCGGTTTGAGTGTATCGGTTTGTTGGTCGGTCAGAACTAATGTAACATCATTGTTTGCAGTTTCGATTGTAAAGTTTACTAGATTATTAGCAGAGGAATATAACTTTTTAATTCCGCTGTAAAAACTATAGGTGGAAATCACCAACTCTTGGTCGTCTGCGTCAAATAGGTCTAGACTTGTTCTAAAGTCCATACCTTTGTCTATGTAAATATTTGCTCTTGATGCCATGGCGATGAAACCCTTTTCTTTCTGTTATGTTCTATTTATTCTTTTTGCCCTATAAAACATAAAGGGCATTTAAATGCCCCTCATATCCTATTGCGATTTAGAGCAAGTTACTCTCATATATTCATACCAAATTATTTATTTTTTTAATTCTTCGATTTCTGCTTTCAGTTCTTTGATTGCTTCAATTAGTGTACCGACTATATTACCATATTGAACTTGTTTTATACCTTCGTCATTTTCCATAACAACCTCAGGTAGTACTTTTTCAATCTCTTGTGCAATTACACCAGTTCCAGGTTGACTATTTTCGACCCAGTTAAAGTTAACACCTCTCATATTACTAACTTTATCAAGTGCATTTTCAATAGTCACAACATTTGTTTTGAGTGACTCATCTGACGTTGAGTTAAAGTTGGTTGCAGAACAATCACCAGTAAAGCTTATAGTACCTGTACCATTGATAGTTTTTGCATTTAGATCTAAATTACCACCTAACTGAGGAGTAGTATCTTCAACAACATTACTTAGTGAACCACCACCACCACTTGCCGTAGAATTAATTGTGACACTGTCAGTCGTGGCATCAGTAGTAATTGTTACGTTGGTACCAGCAACAAATCTAAGCGTATCAGTAGTAGAATCAGCCGCGATTGTAGTTTGACCAGATACAGCAACCTTATCAAATAAGTTTTGAGTACTACCACCTGATGGCCATGATGTAATTGTTGAGCCACCTAATGTAGCTGAACCACCAATTGTAATATTCTCTAAATTTAATTCATCAATATTATTAGTATAGTAGAAGTTCTCTTGTCCACCTGGGTTTGGAGAAGTTGTAGCATATAATGGTCTAGCTGTTGAACTATCCTGAACGAATGTGATAAACATCGGAGTTGAATTCAGCGCCGAACCATGAATCGTACTGGTTTGTATTGTACTAGCATTTAAAGTTCCAGCAGGTCCTTGAACACCCTGTAAACCTGTAGCTCCAATAACACCACCAACACCCTGAGCTCCCTGGAAACCACCAAGACCCTGGATACCGTCATTACCACCTGGGCCTGGGTCACCTGTAGTACCCTGAATACCTTGAGGTCCTGATCCACCAACACCTACTTCACCTTGAGGTCCTTGTACACCCTGTGGTCCATATCCACCTAAACCTTGTTCACCCTGTGGGCCAAGAGGTCCCTGTACACCCACACCAGCAGGTCCACCCCCACCTTGAGCTCCATCAGATCCCTGGATACCAGTAGCACCCTGTATACCATCTCCGCCACCTGAACCAGCAAGTCCTTGAGCACCTTGGAAACCTAAGTCACCTTGAATACCTTGGAAACCTTGAGTACCTGGTCCGGCACCACCTTGAACACCTTGAATACCTTGAGGTCCGAAAGCACCCTGAGCACCTTCACCACCAATACCTAGGCCACCCTGGAATCCTTGGAAACCTTGTAAGCCTTGAATACCCTGTGTACCACCTCCAGCAGAACCATCAGTTCCTTGAATACCTTGTGGTCCTTCAGGCCCTTGAAGACCATCAGCACCTTCGCCGTCAGCACCCTGTACACCTTGGTAACCTCTAACTCCTTGTAATCCTTGAGAACCAGCACCGCCAGCACCATCATTACCTTGTAAACCTTGAACACCCTGTGGTCCGAGTGAACCTTGAAGACCCTGCGAACCGGGTCCACCTGGTTGACCAGGATCACCATCGGCACCTTGTAAACCTTGAGGTCCATCGTTACCATCTGAACCCTGTATACCTTGAGTACCCTGGAATCCATCAGAACCAGTACCACCGATTCCTTGTGTTCCTTGACCACCCTGCGTTCCTTGTAAACCTTGAGTACCGACACCAGCGGATCCTTGCAAGCCTCCAGCACCCTGAGTACCATCAGCACCCTGAATACCTTGTGTTCCTTGTAATCCTAATGCACCATCATCACCCTGTATACCTTGAGTACCTTGAGCACCAGTAGCACCAGTTGTTCCTTGAGCACCATTACCATCAGTACCTTGTAAACCTTGGATACCATCAGTACCTTGTAAGCCCTGAACACCCTGTGGTCCTGCAGATCCATCAGCACCAACATCACCAGTTCTGGCAAATGTAATTGTGATATCATCATCTGCACTAAATGTTCCGTTACCACTTACATAGGCTGAAGTAATATTGAAATAACTTCCGATTTCCGCAAGAGCAGAAATTGTAAAAATTTGAAAAACCTCTGGTTGAGATTTTTTAGTAATCTTATAATGACCTTTAATAGGAGTAGTTGAATCATCAACTGTTCTTAAGAATGGTGATATATCAACAAAGTTATCATCTCTGGCATCAATGTATAATGCAGTAGCACTTGAATATGTTGAATTATTAAGTTTTAAGTAACCTGGAGTAGGATCGTTATTAATTGTATCTGTTTTCCAAGTATAGTCGAATGTAATACCACCAAACGAACCTTCAGTACCTTGAATACCGAAGTTACCTTGTAAACCTTGAACACCCTGTGTACCAGCACCAGTCCTACCTTGTAGGCCCTGAACACCTTGTGTGCCTTGAGCACCTTGAATACCAGCAGGTCCTCTTGGAACAAATGTAATTAATGTTTCTGGTCCGTGTGGAGCACCAACATCGGTCTGCCAATTAGTAGAGGTACCATCAACAAAGTTAACATCAAAATAACCGTAAGTTTTACCAGCACCGTCCCATGTCCAATTTGTAATTTCATACACTAGCCAATGATGTCCAGCTGGGCCGACACCACCGTCATAATTACCTTCTTGTATTTTTAGATAACCTTTTACTGCTCCAGGCTGAGCATCAATAAAGTCTAAGAAATCATCTATTTCTTGGTTATATTGATCATAAGGAATATCATCAAGAGTAATTAATGTTGCACTCTGTGGATTAACATTATTGAATTTAAAGTTGTTTGTGCCCGGGTCTGTACCACCAATTGTGTTAGTACTAAAGTTCCATATCCAAGTTAAACCACCATATTGGCCGACATGACCTTGTATACCTTGGATGCCAGTATCGCCTTGGATACCAGTTGTTCCCTGAACACCTTGAGCACCAGTTGCGCCTGAACTTCCTTGTAAACCTTGATTACCTTGGATACCAGTTGTTCCTTGAACACCCTGTACACCTTGTATCGACTCACCTTGAACACCCTGGATTCCCTGCATGCCTTGCACACCTTGAACACCAGTTCCTCCTTGAAGTCCTTGTGTTCCTTGGATACCGAAATCACCCTGGACGCCCTGAACACCTTGTACACCCTGAATGCCTTGGTCGCCATTTCTAACAAAAGAAATACGAACATCAAGCCCATCAGCCATTGATGTAACACCATTAATTTGTACTACATTAGCCATCCAATGGTTAGATCTATTATCAACACTGTCAATTCTAAATGTTGCTTGGTTATATAAATTACTAGCATCTATAAGTTTAAAGTACCCTTTAATGCCACCAACGACATTATCGAGCTCTGCCATGATGCCATCCATAACATTGATATTACCATCATCTCTATCGGCAATGAATAATTGGGTTGAACCAGCAAAGGAAACATTATCAAAGTTTAAATTACCATTACTTGGAGCTGTATTTGCTACAGTAGTATTATAGGTATAATCATATGTAAGTCCACCAAAGTCTCCGCGGAAACCTTGAACCCCTTGCATACCCTGAACACCCTGTGGTCCTATTTCACCTTGTAAACCTTGAAGGCCTTGAACACCTTGAGTTCCAGTATCACCTTGGATACCAGTTGTTCCTTGAGGTCCTTGTAAACCCTGTAAACCTTGAAGTCCCTGTAAGCCTTGTAAACCCTGTGGGCCTTGAGGTCCTTGAACACCTTGAATACCAGTATCGCCTGATACACTAAATGCCAGAATAGCCGGATATGAAATATAAGTTCCTGGATTGCCAGTATCCTCAATTACGAAGTCTTCTTTGACTGCCGTACCTGCAACATAAGTAGCTGCAAGTTCCCAATATCCTGTCTCGTCTGTTAAATTTTGAATTGTAAGAATAATATATTTTGATGGGTTATCACGCTTTGTGATTTTTAAATATGCTTTATTAACAGCTGTTGAAGTGTCTATTGCTGTAAAATATGGATCTAGATCAATATTAAAAGTATCTCTATCATCAATCCAAATTGTTGTTACACCAGTTAGAGCACCAGTATCTGCAGCTGGTAAATTGAATTTAAAGAAACCACCAGTAGGGTCTGCTTTATTATAACCCTCACTCATTGTATACTGGACAATCATGCCAGCATCGTCGCCATTATACCCTTGTAAACCTTGAATACCGTCTGTACCCTGAACACCCTGGAATGCTTGAGGTCCCTGGATTCCTTGTAAACCTTGAGTACCTTGTATACCTAAGTCGCCTTGAACACCCTGAACACCTTGTGGGCCTCGTCTTCCTTGAATACCCTGAATACCTAAGTTACCTTGAACACCCTGAACACCTTGTGGCCCAGCCTCTCCCTGGAAGCCTCTGAATCCTCTTTCGCCCTGGATACCTTCATTACCGAGTGTTCCTTGAACACCCTGAGTACCTTGAACGCCTTGGAAACCTTGAACACCACGGAATGAACCAATATTTACCCAGGTCGCCCCGTCATAAATCCATAGCTCATCATCTGTGTTATCAATAACACCATCACCAACAGTTGCTGCTGGGAATGCATTATTAAGAGTAAGTTGCTCATCATTTGGTGGAGATACATTAACGTCTGGCACGGCTCCAATAATTGTAAAGCCTGGTCCATAATCTCCTTGTACACCTTGAGTACCTTGGATACCAGTTGTACCTTGGAGACCTTGAGGTCCTGTTCCGGTTGTAAGCCAGCTTGTGCCGTCGGAGTATCTTAATTCTCCATTATCGGCATAAACCAAAGCCCCTTCAAAGGGAGCTGGGTCCAACTGAATAGGAAACGTCTGCGGAATACCGTGACCGATAACAAGGTTCTTACCTGAAAGGGTTCCAAATCTACTTGACATTTAAAGTTTCTCCTGGGTGCATAGTCATCATTAATATATCTTATTTATGTTCTTTAGACAACATCATCTTCTTCGGACTGACCGAGGGTGAATGATAGTGTACTGTGTACTGCCAAATCTGCTGAAGCCTTTGCCTCGAGTATATCACCACTTTTTAGAAACTGTCCATTTAGTGGGATTGGAATTGTGTCGTATGAAGGTATAGGCATATTTCGTATGAGATAAAAATTAGTATTGGTATCAAATCTATATACTTGCACATCCACATTGACGGTATTTGCTGATGTATTACAAAGAACCAAGGGAGAAATAACCTCTCCTACACCAGGCTCTACTGTAGTACTTCCACCAAACACCAGCTCAGGAACTTCATAATTTGGTACATTAATAATTTCCTGCCAGTTCGTTGATAGAACTAAATTGACCGCGACCGGTTTAGCGTCCGGCGCCTGCGATGTTACGATTGTTACTATTGACATTTTTCTTTTATCCTATGTTTAAATATTAGCTCTACTATTTGAGGCTCTTCTTGCAAGTTTTCTTACAGATGATGTAAATGGTCGTCCTTCAATTCTTCCTGTTCGACCATTAATTTTCAATCCTCTTGCAAAATATTGGTTATTCAATTCGTCAGCACCCGACCATCTAATTCTACCACCATCCTCATTTAGGACAGAAGCGATAGCCGATATTGCAGAACCTAAGTTTCTAAAGTTCAGAGGTAATGCATTTCTGTTAACACCTGCCGAAGCACCGTTAAACTGGTGAGCAATAGATTCAACCAATGATCCAAATATCAGAGTACTAGGTTTCAATACATTGCCTTTCAGACAGTCATTAAATAGACCTTCAATCATGAGACTGTGAGTTGAATCTGGTGAGTAATTAGTTACAAGATTCGTTCTCATTCTGTCCCAAGCTCCAGCAAATGCATCCAATAGGTCAGTATTATTTGGTCCATCAAGCTGCCAAGTACTGCCATCCCAATAGTATATAGTGCCTGTATAATGACTTACATTCATATCATCAGCAATAATATAAGCATGTCCTGGTTTCATACCAGTTTTACTTGCAAGGGCACCGTTTGAAACAGGACCTTGTATACTTCCCTGATACTTCATTTTAGCTCTTTGTCCATTAAATACCGGGAATACATGTCGGCCGTCAAAGTTAAAGAATGAAGCAGTATAAGTCATTGTTGCATTTGAACTACCATTCGTTGTATAGCTCGGTGATGGAACAATCACATCCTCATATTTAAAGTCATTTTGTATAGCTGTTAGAAGGTTTCTAGCATCTCTTCTAGTTAAGTTCCCATCTATATATTTATAAGTTGCACCAACATACCTCACAGTATCTTTACTTAATGCAACTCTATTCTGTCCAATGATATCCGAAGCATCTTTATACACGGGAGAACTATATGTTGGTTCTTCTTTACCCTGTAGATATTTCGTATCGTTGTATAATTGTGTCTTATAGAACATATCTGCAAGACCTTGAACCTTAGTAGATTCAACCACTGAAGCAATTCCACCAAGGACCTTTTGACCTGCATATTCACCGATTACTATGTCTTTACAGATTCTTCCGAGATGTCTATAAGATTTTGCAGTTGGTATTCTCTGATCTTCAGGTAGTCTATAAACTTGATTCCAGAAGTAGAAATCTGCATTCCATCTTGAGGCAGTGTTACCACCAAAGTTCATATCGAAACTAAATGCATCAATTAAGTATTCAGTATCTCGTCTACACTTTGTTCTGTCGTAATCAAGAACAGTAAAGCTAGAGTTAATAAAGTCTGTTACATCAGAAGCAAGTGTTTCTGAATTATCCATAATCTTAGTTTTAGCACTAACAAGTGGAGCAGGGACCCAAGTAGTTGTTGGAGCCTCAATTGCAGGTAATGCATCAGTATCATTAGCTCTAATGACATTTTCAATATAACCCATCAATACATCAACTCTTGCACCTTCAGTAGCGGTTGCAGCAGTACCATTTGTATCTTGTGGGAAGATTGAATATGTAGTATTTGAAGCATCAATCTCTTGAACTACATTACTCATCACGGTACCTAAGTAGTCGTAAATTGTTGCAGTTTGAGCTCTTGTGTCAACCGGTAGAACAGATAGTCCATTTTCAAAGTAAATGCCTGCAGATTGTCTTGTAGCAAAGTTAGTTCCATATTGAATATCGTGTGAAACAGCATCAATGAGGTAACCTATATCACGTCTACACTTAGCATCTCTAAATGATAAACCACTGTGGACATTTGAAAGGTAACTAATTATCTTTTCAGATATATCTACTTTACTCTTTTCGATTATTTCTTTAGCAACCACATAGTTTTGACCCTGCCATGTTTGATCAACATCAATCATTTCTGGGATTGTTGTGCCAACCTCGACATTATCATCAACAGCATTAGCAACAATTTCAGCAAGTTTTCTTGCAGCAATTGAAGTATTAGGATTTGCACCATGTACAGCTGTATCCTGAGTTTCTATTGACTGATATGATTCCATACCATTCCAATAATCATATTGAGTTAAAATATCACCTGTGTAATATGTTTTAATTTTAGGGAACTGAGTTGTTGTAATATGTTTAGCACCAACTACATGTTCGACCAATTTGGCCATGTGGAGGAATGCATCTCTTGAACCCATTCTTTGTTCAATTTGTAAGCCAGTGTTAACAGCATTTTCAAAATACATACCAGCTGTTTGTACTGTCGCTGCATTACCACCATATTGGATATCATGTGATATTGCATCAACAATATAACCTGTATCTCTTCGGCACTTAACTTCACTATATGGTAATACCTCAAAGTATTTAGCAAGGTGAGATAATACACCATTCTGAGCAGTCTTTTTAACATTTTCAATTTCACCGAATGAAGATTGATTTTCTGCAGAATATGTAGTAAGAGTTGGCATAGTAACTGGAGGACTTAACAACATTGTACTATTTAATATTGCGTTAGCAACGATGTCAAATAATCCTTCAACCTCGTTTCCGATAGGAGCACCAGCAGAAGCAGCACTAAAGTCCTGGGAAGCAGCATTACCAGCCGATTTTAATCCAGCAAGATTAATATCCTGAACAACAAGTGAAGCACAATCACCTAAGTGTTTATACGCAGCTGTTGTTGGTTCAATTTGACTTTCAGGTAGTCCAACTAATATTGCATTTTCAAAATACAATTTAGCAAAGTTTATAGTAGCAAAGTTACCCTGATGTTGAGCATCAAATGTTATTGCGTCAATTAAGTACCCTGTGTCTCTTTCACATTTCGCGACATCGTAACTAAGTGATGGTCGGTTAACTGCAAGCCAAGCTGTTATTTCAGCTGTTAGGAATGACTTGTTATTTTGTAATTGAGATCTAGCATTAATCCTAGTACTATTAGAAGCAGTTGAAGTGTAATTGATTACATCAGCAGCTGTTCTACCATTAGTCATAATGTCTATAATTTCATTAAAGCTTTGTTCTACCCTTAATTTAGCAGCACCGTCTGTCACAGCTTCAATACAAAGTTTCTTAGCATAATTAATACCAGAAACTGTTTCTGTTAACTGTTCGGTCAATACTCTAATTGTATTAGTAGTTCCGATGTTGTAAGCAAGGCCTGCATAAATGGAGTTATAATTAGAACCTGTTAACACATCAGCCTTAACTGCATCAAGAATAAATCCTAGGTCAGCCTTACACTTATCACCATCGAATGTGTAATATCTGTCTTTAATATAGCCTTGAACTTCTTCAATGATGAAATCTCTATTTCTTTGTAGCTGTTTTCTAGCAAGAGTTCTATTTGAATCATATGAAGCTTTAACCAATGTTGGCAATTGAGCAGTTTCGATATTAGTATCATCAACCAGACTGGAGACAAGATTTAATAAATCATGAACAGCAGTACCAGTAGTTGTATCAGCAGCAGTACCATCAACATTTTGATATGGTCCTTCACTAATTGATAAAGCATCAGCAGAAACAAATGTGTGTGGGAATTGACCTGAACCACCGCCACCAACATTCATTGTAATAACAGTAGTTGATGTATCAGTAATTGTTATCGCTTTATTATAGAACGGATGATGAGCTTGAGGTGAAGTATGGTTCGAAGAACCGACACCCATATCACAACTAAATACAAAGCCTTCAGGTTTTAACCAAACACTATCACCTTTTACAAGGTTGTGAGCTCCAATCGTTGCTGTAAACACACCCGTTGCTGGGTCATAAGTAGCATCTGTTGGAGTGAATTTAGCAAAGGTAGTTGTATGATTAACTTCTTTAACAACCTTTTCAGCGACATCAGCCAAATGAGCAAATGCAAGTTTTGTTGATTCACGTTGTTCGTAAGGAAGAACATTAACTGCTTCTCTTAAACCAGAAACGTTAGCAGTATCTTCGTAATTAGATAATGTTCTGAACTGACCTTTTACCTCAAGTGGTAATACGTTAGTCGAACGTTGTTGTTCGTAATCGGCAGATTGATTATTGAATCTCTTAAAGTAGTATTGTAATGCTTCGATTGTATTTTCATTTCCACCATATTCAATGTCACGAGACACAGCATCAACCAAGATTCCAACATCACGTTTACATACATTTTTAGCATATGCAAGCCCATTATATTCCTCTCTAAGGAAGTCAATGACACCTGATTGTAAACCTTCAGCGATACCGTCAATAGTAGTGACAGCTCCAGCCATTGCAGCTTCAACAGAACCTTCATTAATTGTAGGAAGTGATTTTAAGTTATTGTCTCTGATAATTTGAGTTGTAACATTAATACCTGCCCTTGCAGCCTCACCAACTTCAACACCAGCATCTGTTAATGACACATCTTGTGACGCGCCATTGCCTGTTGTAGGAGTAACAGCTATATCTCTTACGATATCATATGCAACATTTGCAATATGTTCCCAAGTCTTAGCTGTTGGAAGTTTTTGGTCCTCTGGCAATGTAGAAATTGCATTCTCAAAGTATAGTCTTGCAAAGTTAATTGCAGCAGTATTTGAACCGAATCTTAAATCCCAAACAATTGCATCTATAAGATATCCTGTATCTCTTTCACAACTTGCAACATTATATGTTATTGCTGGGAATGTTTCGGCAATATAAGCTGTAACCTCAGCAACAATAAATGCCCTATTATTAATTAGAGCGTTTGAGCCTATAGTATGATTAACACTTACACTTGCGTCTGTTCCGTAAACAAGAGCATCAGCATTTGCACGACCATTTGACATAATGTCAACGATTTCATCAAACGCAGCATTTGCACGAGTTAGTGCAGTTCCTGTAACACTCGCCTCAGCAGCAACACGAGATTTAATATAGTTAATTGCACCTACAGTTTCTGTTAATTGGTTTGTGACAACTTCATTTGAACCTTTAGTTCCAATGCGATATCCTAGACCCATGAAGACTGAATTATAATTAGAACCAGTTGCAACATCTCTGCGTACTGCATCTAATATAAAGCCAGTGTCTCTGCTACACTTATCACCATCAAATACAAAGTATTGACTGTCTAGGTAAGATGTAACTTCCTCTTCTAGGAATGTTTTATTAATTTGTAATTGTTCTCTTGCGTATTGACCTTGAGAGTTATAAGTAACTTTAGAAACAGCATCCTTTTCAACACTTACAAATGTGTGGAGTCCACCAGTTGAAGCACCTAGGTTAACCGTTACATCGTTACCATTTACAGCAGTAATTGCCATTGGTACTCTATAGTTTAGGTCACCTTTTCTTGGATATGAATGTTCTGTCGCGTCACCATCCTGAGCACAGGTAAATGTGAATGAATATGGAGCGAACTCAATATAATCACTTGTTGTTAAACCGTGTCCTGTTGGTAAAGTAATAACACTGTCGCCAGTTGCCGGTACAAATGTAGCAGTTGTTGGAGTAAAGTGACTTACATATGAAGCCGGATCCGACCAAACAATAGCGTCTGAATCTATAGCTCCAACCTCAGCACTTACAAAGACATGAGTTCCGCCAGGTCCTGCACCAACATTCATTGTAATCGTGTCAGTAGTAACACTACTAATTACAACTGGTACTTTATAGAATGGGTGATGTCCTTGTGGTACAGCATGTTCGTATACATTTCCATCCATTGCACAAGTAAATACAACACTTCCAGGTTTGATCATTACATAATCACCAGAAACAAGATTATGACCAGAACCAATTGTTGCAACAAAGACACCAGTACTAGCATTATATGTAGCAGTTGTTGGTGTGTATGCAGATGTATATTGAGCTGGTTTAATATTATCAGCTGTTGAACTTACATATGTATGAACAGAAACATCAGTTGAAGGTCCTACATTAACAGAAATTGTTGTTCCTGTTTTTGCAGCAACCGTAACTGGTTTCTTGTAAGCAGGGTGTTGTCTTTCGCCCTCAATACTGTTAGGTAATGCAGATACAAAGGTATGTACTCCGCCACCATTTATAACAGACCCAACATTCATTGTAATTGTATTACCGGTTATAGCGGTTATAGCAATCTTCTTTTTATAGAATGGGTGATGTGGTTCAGGCGCTAGATGATTTGTAGCATTGTCGTCCATTTCACAAGTAAATGTAAATGAGTATGGAGCGATTTCTACTAAATCACCAATTTGTAATTTATGAGTTCCGATTGTTGCTGTAAACACACCAGTAGAGGGTACATAAGTCGCGTTAGTCGGAGAGAAAGTACTTATTGTTGTGGTTGGGTATGTATGTTCAGTTACGTTGCTATCGGTCGCACAAGTAAATGTTAAACTATCAGGTGCAATTAGTATCTGATCTCCAACTTGGAAATCATGTGAGCCGATTGTCATTTCTGTCATACCACCGACTGGATCATAAGTAGCATTTGTTGTTGAGTATAACTTATTTCTGTCATTCATGATTGTAAGTATTTCATCGAATGATTCATTACTTCTGAATCCAGAAGCATTATCGTCAATACTTACCATGTGAGTTAGAGCATCAGTTAAGGCAGATACAAATGTATGAACATTAGTTCCACCGGTTCCAACAAACATTGAAACTGAGGTTCTTGTTACAGACTCAATAGGGCATGGGTGATTATAGTATGGGTGACCAAGAGCAGGTACAGAGTCATTCTGTGGACCACTTCCTGTATCACAACTAAATGTAACACCACCGGTAGCGAATTTCAACATGTCACCTGGCTTAAGACTATGTGGTCCAATCACAGCTGTAAACTTACCAGTAACTGGATCATAAGAAGCAGTAGTTGGAGTATAGCTTAAACCTACACCTTTAGCAGGAGTGATTGCGTTAGCAAGAGCCGATACAAAAGTATGTGGATATTGTCCAGTTCCGCCATCACCAACATTCATCACAATAGTCGTAGCTGTTACACTAGTAATTGGACAAGGTGTTCTATAATAAGGGTGGTGAGATTGAGGTGAAGTATGATTTACTTGTCCAGCCCCCATATCACAACTGAATGTAATACCTTCATCTGCGAATAGTACATAATCCCCTGTTGCCATTGTATGGGCACCAATCGTTGCTTCAAATCGTCCTGTCGCAGGGTCATAAGTAGCATCTGTTACTGTAAATCCAGATTCTGTATTGTTAAGATTAACTCTTGATCTTAATTCTGTAATTGCGCCAGAAGTTTCTACCAACTGTTCGTTAATTACATTATCAGCTAGAGTTGTTCCACTTCTATAAGCAAGACCTGTTTGAATTGCATTATAGTTTGTTCCTGTCAATATATCTCTTTCGACTGCAGGAAGAATATATTTACTTACATCTCTACGACACTTATCAGAATCATATCTGAAGAAGTTATAGTCAATGTAACCAAGCATATGTTCTTGGATAAACTCTTTATTAGCTTGTAACTGTTTTCTAGCATTAATATTATTAGCACCAATACCAACATCATCACTAAATCTTAGTGCTGAACCTAATACCGAAACTGAATTTGGTAATGCCTCGACAAATGTATGGTCATCTATAATTGCAGATTTACCAACATTAATTGTAATCTTAGTTTCATTTGCACCGATTACATCTATTGGAGTACCAGCAGCTGGGTCAGAAGCTCTTGGGTATCCAGTTTTTGCGACATTATTATCTCTGTCACATGTAAATATAAGACCACCAGTTTTCAGTAATACTTTTCTACCAATTCCTAAACCATGGCCCGAGGCAAGTGCGTTTTTAACAGCTGAGACAAAGGTATGAACCTGTTGACCAGTTGCGCCACCAACACCCACGTTCATTGTAATTGTTGTATTGGTTACAGCAACAATTGGGCAAGGTTTATTATAATATGGGTGATGAGCTTCAGGAACAGCATGGTTAGTAACGCCCGAACCTGTATCACAACTAAATGTCATACCTTCTGGTTTAAACCAAATATGGTCGTCTGTTGTTAATTCATGAACTCCAATAGTTGCTACCATTATTCCTGTAGCAGGGTCATAAGTAGCGGTACTTGGTGTTAACTTTGTACTTGTGCCTAGTGTGATAACTGATAAACCGGTTGACGGATCATAGGTAGCAGCTGGAGGAGTAAATTGTGTTCCTTTATTTTCAAGGATAGATAAGATCTCATCAAACCCTACATCAAGTCTCTGTGAGGCAAGATATGAATCACCATCGACAAGTTCATTAGTTTGGTCTTTTAATCTTTTATATGCAGCAACAGTTTCATTGTTCTGATTTTCCATAACTGTTTTAGCAGTCGCCATGTAATAAGCACGACCTGCAGTAACTGTATTATAGTTTGTATCAAGTAACATGTCATTTTCAACAGCGGGGAGGATATAATCTTGTACATCTCTTCGGCATGCTTTACTATTATAAGCATAAAATTCGCCATTGTTTTCAATCCAATCTATAAGTTCATCTTGGATTAATTCTTTATTGTCTTGTAATAACTCTCTAGCATTAGTATAGTTTTGATTCCCTGTATCTCTCCAGATAACAGGATTAATGTTTTCTTCGCCATACTCTACAACGTTATAAAGTTCTTGGAATGAAGTATTTGCACGTTCAACAATATCAGGATTAGAGTCACCGAATAGAGCTTCAACTCTACCTTGGAGATATTCGTTTGCACCTATTGTTGCATCAAGCTGTTCACCGATAACTTTAGAACTTATTGGAGAGCGATATGAAATACCAGCAAGTCTGGACCAGTAGTTAGTGTCTAACGCAATGTCATAAGCAACACCATCCAAAATGATACCACTATCACGTTCACATTTAACTGAATCATATAATGTGTAGTCTAAACCACCTTGTGCAGTATTTGCAGATAGGAAGTCAACCATATCATCAATAATATCATCAGCATTAGTATCAATTGTGTCAGCGAATGCCGTGTTACCGATAATGGTAGCAGTAGTATTCCTAGGTTGCATAAAGATTGTAGAACCTTTCGCCCTCATTGAAATATCACCGAACTGAGTACCTGAGTTGTTCAATGTCATCTGACCACCATTTAAGGCGTAGAATGCACATCTTACAAAAATTGATAGAGAACCAATACCGTTAATACCAGCACCATCTCTAGCAACATAACCCAAACCGTTTTGAGTACGAGGTGTGAAACCAAAACATAATACGTAGGTATATAGTGAGTCTGTATCTAGTACTCTTCTGTCTGCAAGTACACAACCACCGCCTCGACCAACCGCCCTGTTAGGGAAGTCATCAATACCGATAGATGTAATTGTAGCAACACCACCGGACTCGGCTGTCATTGTATTACCAGCCTTAAATCCTTGACCGTTCTTAAGGTTTCTTACATATATTTCGTTGTTAGTTGCAAGGGTATCAACATAGGTAATAAAACCTACAGCACCAGAACTAAATGTAACTTCATCATCAACAGCAAATGTGCCAGTATAAGATGGGTCAACATAGAATTGGCGACCTAAGTCAGCAAGTGTTCCTTTTGAATTATAAGGATTCAAAGGTGGTTCAACATCCTGTCTTCGGAAGTTAGATAACTGAGTACTATCTCTTAAATATGGAGAACGTAGTAATTTAGCACCAGGTCGATAAGCAATCGCGAATCCACCTTCTGGGAAATCAAAGTTATCAACTTCAAAGTTCTGATAACCAAAGCCCTGAACATAACCACCAGAACCAACTAAGATTCCATTATTGTTTTCGTATCCAGGAAGCAATTCAATAACTGTTGCATACTGACCAGCAGTAGAAGTACAAGAACAGTCATCCGGTAACATAAGGTTACCTTTTGTGTAATATGTTCCAGGACCAACAGAAATATGAACCGCGTTATTAACAGCGTTACGATTTAATTCACCACCTGCCTTTTCTAAACAAAGTTCAAATGCTCTTTCCAGTGTTCTTACTGGTTGCATCATTGTACCTGGATTTGCATCATCACCAGATCCAGCGTCTACATTAACTTTAAGTGCTTGGGCTGTCTTCTTAGAAACTTCATCAAATAATTGTGCAAAGTTAATCTGTTCGGTAGCACCAGTTTTTTCGTTACGAATTGCGAAGTAACTTTCTTCATTAAGTGGTGGTTCAAACTCTTTATTGAGTTCCATGTCGAAGTCGACAAGTTTAGATTTATCAATTGTACCACCAGAGAATACAGACCCTGCCATTGTACCATTGTCAAAGCTTGAATTATTTGAGGAGAGTCCATCAGCAGATGAACTTCTAATTGTCATGTCAGTAGCTACAACATTTTCCATTGTGCCTTGGAAAGCAGTATTGGATATTGTACCATCTGTAAATGTTGAATCATCAATGGTTGAATTTGTAAGTATTACATTATTTCCAGTACCATCATTGAATTCGGAATTTGTAAATACGTTATTATTACCAGTACCATTATTGAACTCGGAACTTGTGATAATTGTATTATTAACTGTGCCATCTAGGAAGGCAGAAGCATTAATTGTGCCTTGATTAAACTCTGAACTTGAGAATACACTATTGTTACCAGTAGAATCATTGAGTTGTGAACTTGTAAGTACAACATTATTACCGGTAGAATCTTGAATTGTTGAATTTACAATTACTGAATTATTTACTGTACCATCATTAAACTGTGAGTTAATCATAATAACAGTATTGGCTGTACCGTTATTGAACTCTGAGTTTTCAATGACAATATTGTTCGCTGTACTGTCATTCAGTTCTGAACTTGTAAGTACAACATTATTACCAGTAGAATCTGCTATTGTTCCATCATTAAATTCTGAACTTGTAATAATGGTATTATTAACTGTGCCATCTACAAAACTTGATCGAATAATACTTACATTGTTTGCAGTACCATTAAAGATCTCACCATTAATGAAGTCTGATTGAGTAATACTAATATTATTGGCTGTGGAATTTGTAATGACAGTTGCAT
>TARA_B110000858_G_scaffold47819_1_pt1 | contig 25498 bp, 36 predicted proteins | sample TARA_B110000858 | Tara Oceans TARA_B110000858 (sample SAMEA4398247) | marine metagenome | biome: Polar Biome; feature: [SRF] surface water layer (ENVO:00010504); material: water (ENVO:00002006), including particulate matter (ENVO:01000060) such as... | depth 5 m | reverse complement strand
TAGTTGCACCTGCAGACCAACCTAAAGCTACTGAATTGTATCCTTGATTTGTTTTACCAGCTTCGCTACCAATTGCTACTGAACTAGAACCTTGAGTTGTTAAACCTGCATTCTCACCAAGTGCTATCTTAGATGGGCCACTTGCACCATCTTTATCACTTAAATTAGCCCAAGTATTATCTGTAATTCCATATCCTGATATTGTAGTTGGCTTGCCTGTTAAACTTGTGAATGACTGTGCAGGTACACTTGTCAAGTAACTACCTAAATCACTAATATCTGCTTCTACTATAGTAATAGTATTATCTGAAGTGTTAATAGTTTTGTTTGTTAGTGTCTCTGTTGCACTTGCACTTGAGGCATCTGTAATTCCATAACCTGCTACTGTAGTTGGCTTGCCTGTTAAACTAGTAAAACTCTGAGCCGGTACACTTGTTAAGTAACTTGATAAGTCTGCTGGTGCAAAACTAAATGCACCTGTGCCACTGTTGTAAGTTAATGTACCGCCACCACTTGCTGAACCTGTCGCAACTGATAAATCTGTTAATGCTATTCCTGACCCTGGAGTAGTTGGCACCCAATTTGTTCCATTCCATTTTAGAGTGTCGTTAGTTGATGCACCTGATGTGTCAACATCTGATAGTGCATTGATACTTGCCGCACCAATACGTGCATCTGCTCTTGCGTCAGTGTAGTATAAATTCGTGTTCTCTGTCAAGTTTGCTGTTGTGAAACTTGTTAGGTCTGTTATGTATCCTGGGTCAGCTACAAATTCTAATGCGTTACCACCTGCATTTGCTTTTACAAATTTGCTTGCCGCTCCTGAGTAATTGTTTGGTGTGTCTGACAGTCCAACGAAAGTAGATGAACCACCTCCTGCTCCTGAGTCATCAGCCGCTTCAAATTTTGAAGTTGATGAATTAAATTTTAATACCTGTCCGTTTGCTATACCTGCCGTGTCTACATCTGTTAACGCACCTAGATTGGTTGCGCCACCATCAACTGTTGAAACCCAATTCGTTCCATCGTACTTTAATACGTGACCCGATGCTTTACCTGTCTCATCTACATTCTGTAAACCACCGATGTCGTGTGTTGCAATGCTGGCAACTGAACCGGCGTATGTAGCTGTACCGTGAAACTCCACGGCGTGCATATCTGAATATCTTTTTGAACTGCTACCAATTGATCTCGTGTTATCTGTGTCGGGTAATGCATCTGCTGAGTTGGTAAAATATTTTGCGTCTGTTTGTGTTTTTGAATATACACCTAAATTTGTTCTTGCCTGTGCAACATCTGTTACCGATGCCAAGTTATCTGATTTTTGTAAAAATACTGAACTTGCTAGTCCACCTAGTGTGCCTGCGTTTAAGTTGGCACTGTCAACTGATATCGTAACAGTCGTTCCTGTGTTCGCAATCGATAGTCCTGTGCTTATTGCTAAACTTTTAAAGTTTAAAGAGCCACTAGTTAAGTCTACAAAAAGTCCTGTCTCAGATCCTAAGTTTGTGGCTGAGCTTACTAATGCTGATGAGTCGATTGTAATTTCATTTGCATCAGCTGATAGTGTTATACTGCTACCGCCGACTAATGATTTAAATTGAAGATCATCTCCAACTTTTTGTCCATAGACGCCTTGGCCTGTACCTAAGTTTGATCCTGTGTTATCTGACATACTGCTCCATAATCCTTTTTAATATGTGTATTTATTAATAAAGATGTATTAATGGTTCAAAAGAATTGACGAAACTGATCCTGCTGATGCACTAAACACTAAAGCCTTGATATACACATAATTTCCTGTAAAAGTATACGCCGTTGTACCTGAAGTAGTAGTAAATGGTATTGCGTTTACACCGCCTAGCGGTATTCTAAACCAATCATTTGCACCTGGAGTTGTAGCAAGTGTGCCTTCTAAAGCAATACTGCCTGTAAATCCACTTAATGCAATACTCACGGTGTGTAATCCATCTGAATGACCGTAGTATGAATCAGCTGGAACATTTGAACTTGTTAAGTTTCCACCTGCGTGGCTGTAAGGTAATGATATTGCTGTACCAGAACTATCAGTTGTTAACATTTGTATACTAGTTTTTGACATACAAGTATTTATAAGATTAAATTATAAATGTACTAACTAAAAGTAACACCATTGAAATCAACTCCTGATACAGTGACTCCATCTAATCCATTAACTATTAAGTAATAATCTTTGGTTTCTGTCTGATATCCATTTGTAGTTGATAGTGTGAAAGCTACGTTTGAATCTACACCTATCTGTGAATTGCCAATTGATCCTGTGGTTGCACCTGATGAATCCATTGATACGTTTAGTGGCAGTGAACCAGATGATATAGAATACGTTACAGTGTGTAGTTGTTCAGAGGCCGCATTTCTATAAGTTACAGAAAAGTCTTTATTATATGAATCACCTTTGTCATATGTTCCTGTATCATAGTTGACCGAACCTTGCCCAATTGACCAAGTCTTTACATAATCTTGGTAAGGCATATAGGCTCTGTTTAAATTAGTTAGACCTCCGCCCCAATCTGTGATTTCTCCATTTCTATCATTGTCTTGTATCAATGTTATTGCTGAGACCTGATTTGCTTTTGTTGTGACCGCACCATACGTGGCTGAGTCCCTATCAAACATCAAAGCAACCATACCGGCTATCTGTGGAGATGCCATTGACGTGCCATTTAACTTTCGATAGTAATAACCAGTTGATCCTAATTGTACTGCACTCGAGTTTATGTAAGAGCTCATTATATAATCACCTGGAGCCCAAGTTGTTAATGGTATTCCATAATTTGAATAACTTGATTTTGAATGTGAAGAACTGTGTGCTTGTACGGAAATGTCGTGTCTGGTAGATGTTCCTGATTCTAGCCAAGCGTTCGATGGTGACTGACCATTGTTGGTTGCCTGGAAATAAATTGTGTTTCCATAAGTTCCACTTGATGGTGCACCTGCTATTCCTGACCTGGAACCTGTGCCGTATACATCTGGATCATACGCCGAAGCATCTTCTTTATAAATTTTTTCGTTTGTGCCATAACCCATATCGTTACCTGAGTCAAAGAAATACCAGTAACCTGAATTCCATCCAGACTCCGTTGAGTCATAAACTCTTTCATTGTCATTGCCTGCAGAACAAACTGTGACTATTCCAGCATTGTTCATATTTTTAATTATGGTGTCATACGTTGATGACCTTGTCATATGATATTGACTGCTAGGGATATCACTTGCGTCCCAAGATCCTGTACTGATAAAATGTGAAGGGTGGTTAGGAGGATAGTAAGTTGATGTTCCCCAACTCATATTGACCACCGTGGGCCTTCCGTTGCCTTTACCTTGATGCCAGGTTGTTATGTAACCCATTTGACTGGCGTTGTAACCGTGTGATAGAGATCCTAGGTTTGTAGTAAATGAATAAATGTCTGAGTCACTTGCCCAACCACAAGTTCTACCTGCCATTATACCTGCACAGTGAGTACCGTGGCCATTTGGATCAGTGTAGAAACTTCCACCTTGTGAACCTCCCCAACTGATCTGCTGTATCCTTGTTGCCGTATTGGCTGTGTTATTAAACTCAGGATGATTTAATATTATACCTGTGTCCATTATTACACAGTCAACACCACTTCCTGTGTTTTGATAAGTGTAGCTCGATGCATAAGTTGTGGAGCTCTGTGTCATAGATGCCAATCCCCAATTTTGATGAGTAATGTCATTTGTTGAGCTAGTGTTTGGTGTTATTGCTCTGGTGCCGTGTGGCCTATGATCTAATTTCAACCTATCTGATTGAGCACCAGATACTTTGGCACTAGTTAATATCGAATCAAATTCTTGTTCCGAGTCAACATCTACTTCAATTGTTTCTGGAGTGGTATCTGTCGTGACATCCAAGGCTCGTGATACATCACCTATACCAGATGTTCTAAGCTCATTGACATAGTCTTGTTTGGATATCACATCCGTGTTTACTGCTACAGTTACTTTCATAACAGTATTTATTTTATTTTATAAGTACTAGTAGGAGAGAACTTTGATATATGCAAATAGAAATTAACCGACAAATATCTGCAGAAGAATACGTAACGAAAACAGTTAACTGGCCTCATTCACAGTTAAAAGATTACAATTTTGCAATAATGAAATTATCAGGTGGTCTTGATAGTGCTATGGTCTTGTATATGTTATGCAAGTATATCAGAGAAGAACAACCGGATTTATCAGTAGTACCTATGACACATAACGATTGGGTGAAACCTTTCCAGATAAAATGGGCGGAGAAAGTTCTCAATTGGATGAGAAATGAATTTCCTGATGTAAAAATCCTCAACCACGAGACTTCACAGATGGTACACGGTGATGATTATATACAAGCACAGATAAGAGATAAATTAGCCATCATTAGAAGATTAAAACAAGAAGGAACTATAACCTATCCAACCATTACCATACACGGAGTAAATATGGCTCCTCCTAATGAAGTAACAAATCAATTCCTTGATTGGGATGGAGAAGTTATGGATGGCCCTGGAGATAGAACTGGGATACAAAATGAATGGAAACCAGAATGGCATATGTTTCGTCCTATAATAAATCTAGACAAAAAAGATGTAGCAGAACTATATAAAAAATTTAACTTGCAAGATACTCTCTTTGAGCTAACAAGAAGTTGCGAAAATCCTTCTGCAGAAATCACAGAAAATTTTGAAACACACTGCGAAGATCCAAAATTAGCCATTAATGGAGAGTGTTGGTTCTGCAAAGAAAGAAAATGGGGATTTGGTAAGATCTAAGATACTTCTACGTCTTTGACAGAGACCTTGTAACTTATAAGAGTTGGATAAGAACCTAGTGCGTGTTGTAGACTTGACGCTGTCCAACCTGAGCTAACTGACTCCACTCCTATCCTAACTGAACTTCCTTTGACTTCCCCTACATATAATATAGTAGATTTCAAACCTACACAGTTGACTAGGTGGCCATAGATGGCAGGACTTATAGCTATCGGTTGGTTGGTATTACTTTTTAACGATATCTCATATCTAAATTCGTTTTCTGACATAGCTTGATTTTATATACTCCTGTATCAAATGTCAACGATAATCGTAAAAAAACGCCCAGTGTTTAGTTGGGCGTTCTTTATATATTTGTTTTCTAATACTAGAAACCAGTTACTGTAGCCCAAGTAGCCGAAGATATACCGAATGCATTTGATGAATCATCTGCAACTTTGGCATCGCCTTCTGTAACGATACCTAATGCGTCTGTTACACCTGCTGTGAAAGGTCCAACTGATACGATCGTTGTTGTTTGTGCTATTTGTTCTAGAACTGAATCTAACTGTGCTTGTGTAATGTTAGTTGAAGAAAGTACTTGAACGTGTATGTTCTTTCCTACGTTTTCACCTTGTCTACCAGCACCTGTTAAAGTTTGTGATATTACTGCCATTTTAGTTCTCCTAAATGTTTTATAAATTTATAAAATATTAATTATATTTAATATAACTGTATTTATATCTATTTTAATTAATCCGTAAAAAAACGCCCAAGTTTTTAAAGTTTGGGCGTTTTTCCGTATCTTGTCTTAAAAAAACGTACTAGTAAACAAATGCTACTACGTCAGATCCTGTTGTATCTAAACTGTCAACTTCACCTGCTGTACCTGATTCATCTTCCATTGCTCTGATAGCCACTTGTAATGAAGCCGCTGTCCAACCACTTGCGTTTTCAAATGCAACTCTAAGAGTTGAACCTGTGTTTTCAAATGTACCAATGATTACTGCTGTTCCTTGTGTACCTAATAGTCTCATTAAGTATTCTTTAGCTTTTGCAGATCCGCCGAAGTTAATCGCCGCGTCTGAAGTGTTTTGAAATGTTATTGCTAAATGCGTTAGTGAGCCAACCGCCATTTGTGATGGAATAGCTACTGCGCCTTTTAAGTTATCTGGACCGAATGCCGCCATAATAATCTCCTTTTAAACGTGTGAACATAAATGCTCACGGTTAATAATATTAATCCAGTAGTGAACAAGCCATATTAGACTGTGTTCTACTCCGAATGTACATTTATTTATGCAAAATTTATATTATTAACCAATAATATAAATCAAATTTGGGGATTTTTATATGAAACCTGGAAAAGTACCATTCTTGTTAATAGTCAACGACTGCTTTCTATTCTTGTCATCATCAACATAGCTCACGTGTACCCAACCAGATCTTGGATCTACTCCGTTGTAGAACTCTAATATCAACTGATCGAATGGTAAGTTGTCTTTGATGTATTCAGCTAACTGTTTGTTGGACACTCCTGGTACTTCAATGTCCGCGGCTTCGCCTTTGGTATGCTGAGACTTTGAACTGGATCCAATTGCCTTGTTTAACTTCTTACTTCTAAAGCCAGAATTGATTACCACCGGTGAGCCATAATGATCTCTGACAGGTTGTAATACTTTCTCACATAGTGTTTGTAGGTTTGTAATATATAAAGGATTATCAGGTTTATTAGATATTCCTTTTCTTTCTGCTGTTTGTGATTTAAGTAGTTCTTGTAACGAGAAGTTATCTGAAAGTTTCAACTTACTGCACTGCTCCTGTACTTGATGTCATTTCTTCATATGTGCTGAATGAAGTTTTATCATCGTTCTTTGCAGGGAACATAATTGTTGTACCGTTCTCTCCATCTTCTGAAACTTCTAGTATAGTGCTTCTGCCTGGATACTTTTGTTGAATCATTCCATTTAACTCATCTGCCATCATTTCACAGCTCTTGTAATCTAACTTCATTGTTCCATCTGCATAAAGATTTTCTAACCATCTCTTAAACTGTATGAACTCAATATCTCTGTCATCGTGGAATACTTCAATATAAACTTTAAAATGAAATATGTGTCTGTGGGGATATCCTAAGAAGCTAACATCATATTCATCACCAGTAGCTAATTTTGGATCTTCTAGTGCCGCTGGATATTTGTGGATACCTTCTTTTTTAAATGTCACCCAAATGTATTTTTTCATTGTGTACTCCTAATTAAATATTGCTAGTATTATTACAAAGATTAAAAACACACACCAGCTTATTAGCATATAATCTTCAATCCAGTCTTTGATTGCTCCTATGAAAAAGTTCATTAAATTTTTCATTCGTCAATTACCTCGTCAGTAGTATAAGCACTCCATTCAGTTTTATTAATGTCATTCATTAATTTCTCTAAAGGATTACACCATACACCTGTGTTTGTTTTATTGAACCCAACATCATCAACTTTAACTGTAATTGCATTCTTATAACGTTCTGCATATGCTATTGGTAAGCTATACATAATATGAAAGTATTCACTGTCAATAAACATATCAATACAAGTTAGATCAAAAGTTTTGCTGATGTCCAACGTTACTTGATATTGATTATCAACCAAGTATTCTATTATTGACCTTAACTTAGAACAACGTGACTCATTCCATTCAGTATTCTTAAAAGACATATTTGCACCTAAGTAGATGTGTCTACAAGTAAATTTCTTTGCTTGAATGTTTATCTTCTTAGGATTCTTTAAACCAACTACAAATAAAGTTCTTCTACCATAGAATGGTGTCTTCTCAACTTCATTTCCAACAAAGTACTCTACGTCTGCGTTGATTGGTTTGTTCTTGTATAGTCTTTTCATTTAATCATTTTTCCTATATTAATTGAAGGGGTAAGGTTCAAGTCTCCCGTTGCCTTACCCCATATTCTACAAACTTCATTTGAGGGACAAGCCATAAACTTAATGACGTGAAGTTTATACGTAGAATTCATTTACGCACTCGTCCTTGCTGGTAAGATATAATCATATAACCCTATACCAGAGTCGATGCTAATTTTCATTGCACCTTGTTCACTAAAGCTAATAGATGCTTTTGAAGTATCACTTAACTTCAAAATACTTAACACCTGTGCTAGTGGCCAAGCCCAACCTTTTTTAAGTTCAACGCCAACGTTAGAAGCAAAAGGTATTTCTACTCTATCGTTGGATCCATCACCGATATAAAACTTAAGATCAGTGCCATCTGTTTTTGCAACAAATGTTGATTCAACACTTCCCATTACACCTGCAAAGTAACTTAAATCTTTTAAGTTCTGTTGTGTTGGTTGTATTGTTAGGTCCCAGTTGACTCCTTTAAATTTTACAGTTTTAAGTTTTTCCTCAATCAATTGAGAAACCATAAACCTATAATTTGCTGAATATCCTTTGGGTGAATCAAATTGCAATTCTTCAGCAACTTGTTCTCCGTTTCTTTCTCTTTTAATTACACCAATCTTTGATTGTGCATCAGAGTATCCATCAAAGTTTAGATAACCCGAAAGTACTCCAAGTTTACCTAATCCTATAACTCCATTAAAATCTTGTACTGCATTATGCAGTTTACCTTTTAACACTACAGATCTATCATCGTCCATAGCTTCGATGTTAGTTTCACTACCATCTGTGCCATCAATCTTTACTGCTTGAATAAAGCCTAAAGAGTGTGTATGTTTTACTATATCTAAGAGTATATCCCTCATATTAGTCTCCTTTATTGTTATTATTAATAGTACTACAATTTGAGTTAAAAGTCAAATTCTTTTTTGCCTATTATCCAGCGGCAAACAAGTTATCAAATACATTATTGGTTTGTGTTTCTTCTTGTAGATTCCAACCCAATACTCCGATTAGATTCTTAATCTTCTGATCTATAATTGTTGTTTCCATTAAACTATGATCAAATGGTAGATCTTTAAACCATTCTGGTAAATTCAGTTCATCGATAGGATAAGCAATACTTGTGTAGTTCATTGGATTTTGTTTTAGCTTACAAACAATAACTTTTTGTCCATCCATAATAGGTAAACTATATTTGTCCTTGTATGCTGATCTTAATTCATTCCAATTGATACTTGCTCTAACGTGTCCTGGCATAATTGGTTTCTTGATTACTTCTGTATTTTGTCCAATATATTGTAATTGGTCAGTCCTACTATTGTATGCTTTAATAACATTCCTATATTTGGTTAGGTTGTTCACTCTCTTTGGTGTTCCTTTTTCCCAACCCGGTCTGGCTCCAAATTCTTCTTTAAACTCGTTGATCATATCAAAGCATTGTCTATCTGGTGTCCCTAATAATACCATTGTCAATAACTTCTCAAGGAATCTTTGTACAAATTCAGGAGTGTCTGATCTCTTAAGGTCAACGCCCATTGCTTTTATCTTTCCTGGCTTCCCATCAACATCTTGTCGTTTGCCTTCTAGATCATATATCAGTGCCGCATATCTTTTCTTTGTAATAAACAATCCACTCGATGCAACAATTTCTCTACCAGATTTAATAATCTCTCCTTGTTCTCTACTAACACTAAAGGACTTACTCATAAAGTCTGGAAAACTTTTATTAACTTCATCTGCTATACGATCATATAGCTCAACTACGGAATCCTTTGTCCATTCAATTTTATTCTGTTTTACATCATCTTTAACTAACGGATATGCACTAAAATACACAGAGTCAGTATCTCCATATATAATCGATTGGCCTTGATGATCATATTCACCAGCAATAATTTTATTAGTCTGACAGGCCATATGCTTTGTAATTGTTCTACCAGAGAGTGTTACACTTTGACCAATCCTTGTATCAAAGAACCTGCAACCTGGATTAAGGATAGCACCATACAAACTGTTCAAATTAATCTTTTTAACTAGTTGTCGTTTATCCCAGAATGCAATGTTCTTTGTATTTCCTGCTTCAATTTCTTCACGCATCTTGGCTTGCATTTCTTTTCTCTCTGCATACCAACGTTCTAGTAGTCCTGGAATAATTGCTTTGATATCTGTTCTAAACAATGTACCATTAGCACTCAAACACCAAGGATTATCCATTTCAAAAATAACCTTGTGCCATTCAGCACCACTCATAGATTCTGTTGTGCCATCTTCAAAGTCGCAAACAACTTCTGTTGCAACATCTTTGTTCATTACTGCTGTGTATTCTAATGTACCAAATAACCCTTCCCAGGCATCTGCGGCTGACTTCTTTTCTTTGTTCATCTTTATATCAATATAAGAATCAGTTTGTGTCAATCTTAGTTGTCCAATGATAGCATCAGGTCCCATATTCAAACTTCTGATCACACTTGGATATAGTGAATTAATATCAAGACTGCCAATCCAACTATGTAGTCCTTTTTTTGGAAATGCTACGTAGGCCCCAACTGCTGGTGTATTTTCTTGTCCTGGAATTTGTCTTTTCCTATCAGGAATAATCATACCACGTTGGTGTGCTTCATTAATAATTGCTTGTTCTGTAACTGCTACAGCACCCTGTGTTGTTGGTAATAGAACTGTGTTGGCGTGTGCTAGTTCATTTGCAAGATCGATAAATTTTAACTTATCATCTAATTTGGCCAATAATGCGGTATCTTGTCTGTTGTAGGCAATAAACTTTTCAAAGTCATTGTTATATAAAGAATCCAATGTTCCTTCATATGGTACTTTCTTTTCGCCTATTTCATAATCACCGATTGCATCTAATCTGTAACTGTGCATCTCGTGGTACGTATATTTTCTATATAGTTCCAGGTAATCTAAATGAACTCTACCAATCAAATCATATGTTTCTTGTTCACTACCAAACTTTACATATTGTCTTTTTCTAGGAAACTTATCCCATAAACAATATCTTGAAGTTTCGCTTTTACCTAATACTTGTATAGTTCTATTAACTGTATAAGGAATATCAAAACCTTCGCTGTTCCAACCTGACATTATGTCTGCGTCCTCAATGAACTTTAGGAACAAGTCTAATAATTCTTTTTCATCTTTACATACAATAGTGTTAGAAAACTTACCTGCAATTACATCAGCATCTTCTTGTGATAGTCCTTTAGGTGCCAAACATAACGTAATTAATCGTCTTTCTTCAGGAAGCCAATTCAGATACAGAGTAATAGCAGTAATTGGATTAAATGGATCGCCTGGTGGAGCAAATCCTTTGTCAGGATCAAAGTCTACTTCAATATCAAAAAAGCATATATGTAATTCAGGTGACTTGGATTCTAAATAGTTTTCTTCTAAACATCTAAAGATTGGGTTGATGTCGCTTTCGTAAAGTTTCTGATGGCTGAATGATTTCTTTTCTTTATCAAATTCATTCCTTGATTTGGTACTAAATCTTGATAAGGGTAAATTGTAAATACTCTTGTATTTTCCGGCCGGATCTGCATAGTAGAATGTATATCTAGTAGGATAGGTTTTGTAATGCCTCTTACCATCAATTCTTTCTACTACATTTATTCTATCTTTTTCTCTTTCTAAGAAAGCGTCAACATAACTCATTTTTTGTATACTTTTCCAAATTTAGTGTTAATCCATTTTTCATATGGAATATCTTCTTGTTTCACATAGCCTGCAGGTAAATCACCTAAAGCCCATAACATTATATTAGCACACATTCCACTTGCTGTCGACAACTGAATTGCACTTAATCCGTTATTTCCATATATTTTTTTATGATAAGTCTTCTCTACTAATTTGCCTTTTATCATTCCAGATACACTTGCCATCACAACAATAACATCTTCTGTAGTATAAGGAACTTCTTGATCAAACAAATCAATAAATTTTTCCTTGTTGTGTTTTAAATTTAAATCATCTAATAAAAATTTCATACTAGAATGATGACCTGGATATCTAATTGTCTTGTAGCTTAGAGTCTGAACTTTATCAGCAAACGTTTCACACATAGATGCCGCACCACCTGAAGTATTAAATGCTTCGTATCTATTACCATCGATCATTATAGATTCTAATCCATCTAATGGTTGAGCTTTAATGTGTTTACCAGAACTTATGATATCACAATCGTTTACATACTCGTTGATTAAACCACTTGTACTCCACGTTAGGTAATACGACATTGCATTGCTTGTATACTTAGGTAATGCACCAACTCTCATTTTTACTTTGCTAACTGTATCAAACTGTCTAATTAGATTAGATGCTATTATGTTGATTGCTCCCGGAGCCAACCCACATTGTGTCATCATTGTTTGAGTGTTTTTCTGTTTAGCAACAAACTCGGCAACTTCAGTATCCTCTGTTGGATCAAAGTATGCTATGTTCAACTCTGCACATACTTCTGCAATCGTTTTATTAACAAAATATGGTCCACAACTGACTAATGCATCTTTGTCTCTAGCAAATTGTATTAATTGTTTTTTATCTGTTGCATCAATCTTTACACATTCAGTATGGTCAATTGAGTCAGCAACTATAACTGTGAACTGCTCGGCTCTTAGTAAACTGGCAACCGAACGACCAATCTTACCGTTACCTATTATTCCTATTGTTTTCATCTTACTCCTATTTTATTTTAAATGCTTGTCCTAATCTCTCCGGAGACATACCATCGATCATTTTTATTGCTTCTGGTTTAAATGCTAATAACTCACCATTGACACAGCTTGTGCCAATAAACTCTTTTTCTCTGATCTCAACAATATTATAATAATCATCTTTATCCATATTGTTCCCGCCAAAGTCTTGCACTGTATGAGTTACTTTAACTTCAGTATCTAGCGATATTAGTTTCTTCTTGATAAATTTACTCGCCAATTCTTTCTTCATTTTTTATTTCCTTTATTGTTATTACTGTATTAACGTGTTGACTTTGCTCTCCTACCGACAATTTTAATAACATAAGACTTTGCTTGTCTTTGATATAAACTGTTGGCATTATCCAACTATAAGATATAGAAGAATAATTGTGCAATCCCATACACATAAAACTTTCAGGATTGCTTCGTACTAACGATTGGATATTATCTATCACTTTGTTTTTTCCTTCAGATAAGTTTCCAAATTTAACTTTGTAACGATACTTCCTATAGTACAAAGTTTTTTTAATATCGATATCGTACTTTTCTAATAGTTCACTGTGATATGAATTAATAGGTTTTTCTAAATGTACTATACGTTTATCAAAATATTTTCTTAAGTTGTTAAATGCTATTTCGTTATCAGCATAAATCTGTGTTTGATCTTTGTTCTTTAATATTTTAGCACAGTAGGCATATGGTCGCATTCCCCATATGTCATCTCTTCCAATAAGATTATAATATTCATCAGTGTTAATCTCATCGTTAATTACAATCTTATATTTTAGATTGTGGTAGTATATTTTCTTTGTTGGTTCAATTCTTAGGTTCATAATTAATGACTATATTGTTATTTTTGTCAACATCAACTAATGCTATTCCTCCATTAACTAATTTACCGAATAATAATTCTTTCGATAACGGTTTTTTAATATCTTGATCAAATACACGTTGCATAGGTCTTGCTCCCATAGTTGGATCGTAACCTTTGTCTAGTACCCAATGTTTAGCAGTTGTTGATAATTTTAATGTTACACCTTTTTCTTTTAACATTACATTTGTTTCTTTTGTAACCTTATCAATAATTTTTAAAACATTCTTTTTATCTAGTTTAACAAACTTTACAGTTCCGTCAAGTCTATTTCTAAACTCTGGAGTAAAGAATCCTTTAATATAATCTTCATCTTCACCCATTCTATCTTCTTTACCAAATCCTAATGGTGGCTTCTCTACATCTGCCGCACCTAGGTTTGATGTCATAATTAAAATCACTTTACTAAAGTCAACTGTTTTACCTGTCGATGATGATAGTCTACCATCGTCCATAACTTGTAACAATACTTGTAATACTTCAGGTGCCGCTTTCTCTACTTCGTCTAAAAGCAATACACAGTTTGGATTGTCTTCAATATCATTAATAAGTTGTCCGCTACCTGTGTTACCTTCTGCATAGCCAACATACCCTGGAGGTGCACCAATTAGTTTAGATACGGAATGTCTCTCTTGGTACTCTGACATATCATACTTGACTAGTTTAATACTTAAACTATCTGCTAATTGCCTACAAGTTTCAGTTTTACCTACACCAGTTGGTCCTACAAATAAGAAGCTACCGATCGGTTTATTTGCTTGTCTTAATCCTGCTTTAGCAATTAGTATGCTATCAACTAGTTTTTGAATAGCTACGTCTTGCCCAAATACCTTACGTTTAACATTGCCTTCTAAACCTGCGTATTTGTCAGAGTTGGTAACATTAATCATTTCAATTGGTATCCTTGTCATTCTGCTAATAACATCAAATACTATTTGTAAACCAACAGTTGGTTCATCTTTTAATTTCGTTCTTACTGCTGAAGCATCCATTACGTCAATTGCTTTATCAGGAAAGAATTTGCCGTGCATATGTTTTTCACATAGGTCAACAATATTTTCTAATACGTGTGGTTCAAACTTAACTTGATGGAACTTTTCGTATATCGATGATAATCCTTTTAATATCTTCTTTGTGTCTGCTACACTAGGTGGAAGTAAATCAAATCTTTGGAACCTACGCATCAATGCTCTATCTTTTTCAATGTTTTCTCTGTATTCTTCTGGAGTAGTTGCACCAATACATAATAGTTTGCCTCTAGCTAGTAAAGGTTTTAATAGGTTTGCCATATCCATATTTGAACTGCCGGCTGTACCTGCACCTGTTATCATATGTATTTCATCAATGAACAAAACAATATCATTTCTTTCGGATAAATGGTCTAACACCATTTTAGCTCGTTCTTCAAAGTCACCTCTAAATTTAGTTCCGGCAACCATTGCCCCTAGATCTAAACTGTAAACTGTTTTTTCAAGTAAAGGTTTAGGAACATCTCCTTTTATAATTTTTTTCGCAAGTCCTTCAGCTATAGCGGTTTTACCTACACCTGGCTCACCTAATATCATTACATTGTTCTTTTTACGTCTTGCCAATACGTGTGCTATATCATCTATCTCAATTTCTCTACCAATGATATCATCTATGTTTCCTTGTTTGGCTTGCTCATTTAGATCGTGACAGAAGTCTTCAAATTGTGACGATGCCTCTTGCCGATCTGGATTTCCTATAACCTGATTAGATTCTCTTCTATGTTGCTCTATTGCATCTTTGGTTAAGAATTGTACTAGACTCTGTCTAGTTAATCCGTGTTTAAGCAAGAAGTAGTTGGCGTGACTATCTTTTTCACTCATAATACTAACTAGTATGTCTCGCGGTAGTAAAGTTTTACGTCCACTAAAGATCACTTGAGTCACTGCTCTATTAAACACTCTTTCCAATGATTGTGTTTTACGGGGTTGTGTTTTATCTCTTACAATAGCTCCCATTTCATTGTCAATGTAAGTAACTAGTTCAGAGCTAATATCATCTATATTAACTTTTAACTTTTCAATAATCTTATGGACCGGGGTTTCTTGCAACACACTTAACAATAAATGTTCTAAAGTTACATATTCGTGACTTCGTTCAGTTGCAAAATCCATTGCACGATCTAGTATTAGTTCTATTCTATCAGCCGCCATTTATTTCCGTTTTAATACCTTTCTTATCTATCATAATACCATTTAAGTGATCTGTTTCGTGCTGAACAACTCTTGACATAAAGCCTGTAAATGATTCAGTATGTTTCTTCCAATTAATATCATAATAACCTAGTGTTGATGTATCTGGTCGAAGCACATTATAATGCTCTCCCGGTAAACTTAAACAACCCTCAACCATTGGTATCAGCTCTCCGTCTATTGCTGTTACTTCAGGATTAATAATTGCTTGTACATTATCTTTTGGACCGTAAATAAAAAAAGTTTTTGCTATTCCTACCTGTGGTGCCGCAAGTCCTATACCTTTATATTGTAGCATAATTTCTGTCATCTCGCGAGTGTATTCTTTAATTAAATTTAATTCATTTTCCAACACAGGTTGTGCTGGCGTTCGCAATACTAGATTAGTCTTTTCTACTAATTTTAAATTATGCATTGTTGTTATCCCTTATATACTTAATTATCTTTTTATTCACAGTAGTAGGTGTAAATGGTTTGATTTGCATATAAAGATCTCCAAATGTACCATCTTTTTTTGGCATCCCTTTACCTTTGAATCTCATTGTTTGATTTGGTTGAGCACCTTCATCGATCGATGATTTTATCTTAGTATTACTAATGTGATCTATATGTAAATCACAACCTGTAATTATATCTAAAATACTAACTTTATAGTCTTGGAAAAGGTCAAAGTTATTTCTAGTATAGGTTTCGTTTGGTTGTATTTTAATATGTACAAGCAAGTTACCAGGTTCTAGTTCTCTGTATGAACTATCTCCTAAACCTTTAAACCTAATAATGGTTCCATTATCTGCATCAACTGGGATTCTAAGTTTGACATTTTTGTTTTGTCCATTTGGTGTTGTTACACTTAATTCTTTTTCATTTTGAAAGTATATATCTTCTAAGGTACACTGTACAGTTATTTTAACGTCTTTGTTACGCATAGTTTGTCTATGCATCTGTCTAGTAGGACCTGAATGAAAGAAGTCTCTAATGACTTCATCGAAACCGTCGATGCCATTATGACCGTTACTGCCACCAAACGAGAAACTAAAGGCTCCTGCACCAGGACGTTGTCCTCTACGTGCATTGTCCGAGTATCCACCTAAATCAAAATTCTGTCTTTTCTGTGGATCTTTTAGTGTATCGTATGCTTCGTTGATCTGTTTAAACTTTTCTGGATTTCCGCCCTTGTCAGGGTGATGCTCTTTAGCTAATGTAAAGAAGGCTTTCTTAATTATTCCAGCGTCAGCGTCTTTGTTTACGCCAAGAGTTTTATATGGATCGTACATAGTATTATAATAACACAGATTTGTAAATAGTCAAGTGTATTACTTGATTTTTTCTTCAGATTCGTAATATTTTTTATACTGTTCTAGTAGGTTGTTAGTTTCTTGAAGCTTGGCTCTGATTTGAGCAAAGTTCTTTGATAATAATTCGTAATCTTTGTCAGTTAATCCAAAAAGAACAGGATCTATTCCTTGTTTTTCTAATTTAGCAAATACTTCTTCTGCGTTATCAGATGTAATAACTATCCATCTTATTTTCTCCAATGTCAAAGCATCAGGCATAGGATAATCTAATTTTGCTCTAGGCTCTTCTACTTGGAATATCTTTATTCTTTTTTCACCTATTGTGCAACCACTCAACAGTATTGATGCCACTACAATATAAGGTGCCCAACAAGTAGCTGATAATATAAATTTATTCATAAGGTACATAACCTGGGTTTGCCAATGATGGACATTCCGGGTTTATCTCCGATTTCAATGTTGCTTTTAGTTCTGCTTCTGTGTGCTCTGCACCTGAGGCCAGTTCAATGCATCTCGAGGCATTGGCTCCACCTTTGTTAATGATTCTTTCAATGGGCTTTGGTTTCTCTATTGCTAGTTTACCAACATCTCTTTTGCCTTTGTTAAATCTTTTGTCCAAGGCATCCATATCTTTCTTAAGAATATTGATTAATTTGTTTAATTGTTTGTTTGATTCTAATATATCTTGGAAGTCTTTTTTCTGTTTATCCAATGTCTTCTTTTGTGATTCCACTGAACGTTCTAGTTCAACTTGATTGGCTTTTAAAATAGCATTATCAGATCTTAATTTCATTACATACATTCCTGCACCTGCTATTGCAGAAATAATTAAAACTGAAAATATTACTTTGATATATCCAAACATTATCTTTTATCAATCCTCTTCGCAGTTTTCAAATGTTTGTAGTATTCTCCTATCGAGTGATCTCTCAATCCATCACCAACTCTTTCGAACTGTCCTTTAATCCAATTGCGAACAATCACGTACCATTTTACATTACCAGTTCTTAAAGTACCGTGTCTATCGATATAACAAAGCTCGCCAACGTGTTTATAGCCAAACAAACTTGGTGGAACTTTAGTTACTAAATCATTATTATTTCTTACACGGAAAACATTTGTCTTAAACGATCTTGAATATTTCCATCCACCTGGTCTTGGTGAGCCGTAAGTGTAACAAGCCTTAACAACAAAATTTTCTTCTTCGAATCTGTTTGTACAAATAAGTGCTGAAGCACCTCCTAGACTGTGTCCAGTTACATAGACTTTATACCATTTATTTTTAGTTATTTCAATCACTCTCTTGAGTACAGCATCATAGACTTTATCAACATATCCTTTAAATCCTCTATGCACCATTCCTTCTATACCGACTACTTTTTTAAATTTCAAATCGGCAAGTACGTCTTTATATTCATTTGGTTCAGTGCCTCTCCAAGCAACAACAAGTTCCTTGTCGTTCCAGATAATGTAAGCCTGTGCGTTATCGTTTGATATTAGTTCGTAATTATGAAATCCCATACCTAATGCTCTTAGATCGTGTACAATTACTTTTTCGCTTTTGTAAGCCGCGGATGATATTCCGGCAAGTCTTATACAAGTCTCCTGATCGAACTTATCTACTGTAGTAGCAATCTTTTTTAAGTTCTCGACGGGTCTGACTTTAGGTGGTCCTTTGACCTGAGTTTTTCCTAGTATCTTTGACATTATTATTTCTTTTCTAGTTCAGCTAGTCTTTTTTCAATTACGTCTAGTCGTGATGGTTGTTGCTGGAACCAAGTCCAACCCCAACGTTTAACTAGAAAATCTATTGTTGCGTCAAATTTAGCATATAGCCAAAGTCCGATTCGCGTACTTTTAAAATAAGTTGAAAATGCTAATCCAAATAACGAACCTATCAACGCAGTCCATATCCATAATCTATTGGTTGTCATTTCACCTATCATTGATGTAATATATTCCCACATAAATTAATCTCTTATCGCTTTGTAAATTTTATACAATCCATATGCTAGTCCACCATATGCTAAAAGTTTAGCAATAGGACCAAACACAATAACTAAAAGACAAAAAAGTACAATACCTATACCTTCTAGTGAATCGAATTTTTTTAATTTATCTATAATCATTTAAGTCTCCTTTTGACATTTTAATAGTTGAACTGTTGTGGAAATCAAATTCCCACTCATTAATGTTAACTAACTTGTCTATATCTTTTAAAACACCAACTACTGTATTCATTAATTTTTCATCTCTTTTAATTTCAACGAATACCAAGTACATACCATCTTCATCTACTGTTGGTGATACTTCTGTGTCTAATAAATCGTGAACACCTTTTTCAATAAAACTAGAAAGATCCTTTGCAGGTTCTTCATCTGAAACTCTAAATGCCATTACGACCACATCTTTACCTTTACCACTTTTAGGTTCAAATGCATCAATTGATACTACGGGAGATACAAGATCTACTAAATCAGATTCTCTTAAACCTTCTGATAAATTAGATGTTTTCTTCGCCGGCGTTTCCAGTTTGTCTAGTCTCATCGTCTAATCCTTGTTGGTAACCTTTTTGTAGTTCTTCTTCATCTGCGTCTGTACGATCGTAGATCAGAACATACTTCTTAGGTACTTTAATTGTTACTACCCAGACCGGAATCTTATCCGTCTTTGGTTTACGAGTTCCGTTTATGTAATCATCATATGATTCAACTCGTCTTGGTTCCATATAATGATCTTCTCTATAAGACACTTTGCAATCTCTAGCTAACAGTCTTTCACCGCCAGCTGGGTCAGGCATTTTCTCATATGGATACATTAAACTGATCTCACACCAATATCTTGTAAGGTGTGGTCCGTCGACTACTTCACCATCAAACCAATTTTGATATGAATATACATTCAAATCATCTAAGAATTGATCAAACTCTATAAGAATATCAAGAAGTGATGCACTCTTATGTACTTTGTAATGGTTGTCAACTGTGCTGTTTGCGTCTATCATACTAGTATTTATACTATTAATGTTATATACGTTTATTGTATATTGGATAGATCGTAAGTTTTTAACTGATCGAACCCGCCAACGTTCTTTTCGTTGATGTAAATCTGTGGCATTGTTCTATGTCCTTCATTAATTACAAATTCACGTGCTTCTGGTTGATCATCTATATTAACTTCTTCGAATGTTATGTTTTTACTTTTTAATAGGTTTTTAGCCATATTGCAATAGCCACAAGCATTCTTCGTATAAACTTTAACTGTCATATTAATCCTTTTTTCTTTGTAGTTTTATTTTTTTTGAAATTATTTCGCCATCTCTGAGTACCATAACATCTACTTCATCATCTGGATACTTGTTCCATAAAATTTCAATAACGTTTGGTGTTCCAACAATTACTTCTCCGTCGAACTTTAATATCACATCTCCAGAAAGTAATCCACCTGCTTCAGCTGATCCTCCAGGAGTCAGACTTTCTATGAAAATAACACTGTCATATCCTAGGTCTACGACTTTTCCGTATAACTCTTTGTCTTCAATTACTTGCATTGTTATACCGATGTAGGGTTTTTCAAACTTTCCGTTTTCTATAATATCATTTACAACTCGTCGTGCAAGAATATTTGGTACAGCATACCCATAACCGATGTAGTATCCGCTTGGGCTAATAATCAAAGTATTAACTCCTACAACGTGTCCGTGTTCATTTATTAAAGGACCTCCAGAGTTTCCTTGGTTAATAACTGCATCTGTCTGATAGTAATGTACAAATACGGAAGGTTCGATCTTACTGTTCTTTCCTCCAGCAAAACTTCCTCGATATGTTGTACTGATAATTCCTTTAGTCAAAGACCAAAACTGTCCTAACCCGTGTCCATAGGCATAGACTGTTTCGCCTGTGTATGGTTTTTCTTCTGCCCATTGTAGTATCGTCGGTGGCTCACTGTGAGGTATGCCTTTGATCCTTAGAACAGCAATATCTACTTCTTTACTATATCCAACTATCTCTACATCTTCTATAGCAAAAGGATAATTGTATACATATACTTTTAGTTCTTTTGAATTTTCTACAACGTGGTAGTTTGTGACGATCAAATTTTCGGATATAAAGAATCCTGTGCCCATTCCAAATTGATTCTGATCCGGGACTGCTTCAGGTCCTTTTTGATTCTTAAATTTTTCAAAGGGTTTTTTCTTATCAAACTTTTTTTTTAATCTCTTCTTCATATTAGTTTCATTAGAGATTAAAACCAACGAGGTATCAATTGATTCCCATTTTTCGTTGTTAGTTACCGTGTAGTGGTCTGCAATAGATGTGCAGGATAACGAAATAAAAATTAATAATGCAAGTGCATATCTGTATATCAATTTCATTATCTAAACCCACCTGCATCAAAGTCAGTAACTTCAGAGTTGTTGTTTCTCGTAGGTTCTTGGGATTCGTTCTTTGCTAGAATTTCTGCTATTTCACTCAACAATAACACAGCTTGATCTGTAGTCATTCTTAATTCATTTTGTCTTAGGCTTTTTGTATTTTTGAGCATTTTACTAAAATACTCTATGTTTGGATATGACATAAATTTTTATATACCTTGTTTGACTTGTTTCTTTTTTGTACTAATATTTATGTTTGCTTCCATCTCAGTTTTATAAGGTCCCACAAAGTCTATACACTTCTCTGTAATGGTCAATAGCTTTGGATTGTTACCTAAAAACGTGCCTCCTTCGAATCGCACACCATAAAAACCTGCACAATATCTGTCTTTGGAGTTTTCAATTTTAGTATAAGTTGGAATATTGTCAAACCACTCAACGTTGAAAGGTTTTGTTTTTGTTGGGTAACCATCTATCTCTGATTTCTTTTTAGTATCTTCAACATTTTTTGGAATATTTTTAAAGATGCTCTCTTTGAAATGTTCATCTATTTCTTTCTCAGATGCAAATACAACCTTTACGTTATTTTCAATAACAACATAGCTGTCATCTCTTTTTTCTACTGTTGCTATATTGATGTTGTCGTCTTTGACTATCCAAAATTTATTATTGATTACCGGTTTTGCGTATTTCATTTAGTATGCCTGGTTTAGATACTTTGCGTGATCTGTTGGGTTCTCTGCTAATCTAGTTAAGTTGTATCTATTGCAGAACTTCATAAACCTCACGCCAACTTGATCAATTTTTTTGTGATTCTGTGCTTCAACAATCTGTTCAAACACTTCAGCTCTTATATTATCTGGTTGCTGGGTTAGATCGATTAATTTTTTATTTCTCTCGTAACAGTCTTTAACACGTTGTTCATTGCCATCGTGATCTGTCCAACGATTTAACATAAAGTTATTCCAAACAAACCCTTGGTTTTCTCTATCATTAAATGCTTCTCTTATCTTTGTAACCCGTGTCTTAGGAAAAGCACTGAATACGTTATCCGAACTATCTCCTCTAATACATTTTTCAAACAATAACCATTCTGGCTCAGGTGCTGTTTTTGGCATTTTAGTTTTGTTATCTATTATCGGTCTATCTTTTTCATCATAGAAACCATTTGCAGTAATGATTTGATTAGTTACACCATTGTATAAACTAACATTAGGATTAATACATTGATAAAAATCACTATCAGTACTTACAATTATATTCTTATCATTCTTATGTGCTTCGATCCATAATGCAATCACATCATCTGCTTCTGCGTTTGGACTACGTACAGCACTACAGTTTGATTGTTCTTTAACAAACTTTAAGAAGTCATCAAATGCTTCCCACCAAAATACATCATCTTCTTTATCTTTAGCTGATCTCTTATCTAAGACTACCTTACGATTCTTTTTATATGGTTCGTATACATCTTTACGCCAGCTTCTACCTTCCATACAGAATACCACGTGACCCCCATCAAACATATTATGAGCTTTCTTAACAGAATTAAACATAATATGAAATGCTAAACCAATCTTTTCATCAAGGCTAGTTGCTCTGCCGGCAACGTGTCTTGCTCTAAAAAACATATTTTGAGTGTCAACTAATATATAAGTCATTTTTGTTTGTGCCTCGTGTCTGTTTGTTGTAAGTATAATTCATTTTGAACCCATTGCCCATCTTTGACAAATCCCCAATCTTGTTTCTTCTTACCCATAAAAAACAAACTCCAACAAGGAATTTCATTACCGTCTTTGTCTTTAGCAAGTTCTAACCAATGCACATCTTCTGCATTTCTAAATCTAATATTACCAGGACCTCTCCAAAACTTACCATCTGAAGTGTGTTCCCAATATCCACCTTTAACAATTAAAGCACCCCAATTCCAAGGGTGATCGTGAAGCACTGGCTCATCACTTACTAGAACCTTGTGCAATGTTAAATTGAAAGGAAAATCTTTTCTGTCTTTTAAAAAAAGATAGTATCTAACTAGATATGGATCGCCACCATCTCTGTCATATATTACTCTTTTACGATCTTTAAAAAAATTAACTATACTCAACTTTCCCATCTCCTAGCTCTTTTTTACTTTCAGCTACACTACCTTTGATCTCATCGATTACATCTTGATCAATATCTTCAAGCATAATGTTTTTACATAAGTCATTAAACCATTTGTTGACAGTGTCTTCATCTTTTTCTCCGTGATACCCACTACCGTTTAGGTTCTCTATGAACTTTTCGTTCCAGTCCAATTCAAAGAATCCATTCTTGGGTTTCTTTGGATCAAAGTGTGTTTTAACAACTCCAACGTAAGGTTCATCTTTAACTGTTGCTGATTGCTTTTCAAACTCAAGGTCATTAAGTTTTCCATACTTCCTATCAACTTCAAGTAGCTTTATTTGTTTCTCAACTTTATCATCTACTTCAATGTCTATAAGTTTTCTTTCTAAGTTTTCACCTGCTAACTTGTGATTAGCTTCGGCAATAAGTTTTTCTTTACCTTTTTCAGTCCAATACTTCTTTGTAAAAATAAAAGGCATTTTTATATTGTTCATATCATATATCCTTCGTGTTTATTCTTTTATTATATACGTATTCTACGTATTTGTCAAGTAACATTAGAATCCTTCTGCGAACATCACTCTTGCACCTGGAAATCTACTCTCAACTATCTGTTTTGCTTCGCTGGCTGTTCTTCCTTCTTCAGCAACTTTCATAGGTGCTTTGTTCTTCAAAGTTACCCAAAAATAGTACTTTTTCATTATGTACCTATCGCATTTCCAAATAGATAAACGTGGACTCTTGCCGCCACATTGTATCCTCTCTTGAATGCTCTTTCTGCCACTGCACCTGCTGTAGCTGTTTGTTCTTCTTCTCTCGCACCTGTTGGCATAACCCATATTGGCCAATCAACACCTGCTTCTTTAAACTGTTTAATCACAGATTCCATTTCGTTCCATTGTTCATCACTGTCACCAACTACAAATTTTAACTGTCCTTTGCTAGATAGTTTCCTATACTCTGCAACTACATCTGGCTTGATCGCTTTATCGGGTTTCTCACCTGATACTGTGAACAGTTTAGGACTACAACTAAAGAATACTTCTGTGTCAATTCTGTTTACCCAATCGCAGAACTCTGGTGTTAATTTTTGTGTACCATTTGTTTCAAATGTCATACTTGCCGGCAAGTTATCTTGTCTTTCAAGTTCTTCATATATACCAATCGTTGCTCGTTGTCCTGTGATCATCAAAGGCTCACCACCTGTGATACATAAGTGCTGTCTTTGTTGTGTGACGGGATGTAAAAATAATCCTTGTGGATTACTGTCATTCTTTATTATATCAATTAATTTGTTTGCTAATACAGTTGGAGTTTCTTGTCCCATTAACTGTTTAAACTTTTTTGCCCAAGTGTAACTGCTGTCGCAACCTTTATCCCAAACAGGTAAATCTTCAACACGTTCTACACTATTAACATCAAAGTCTTCAAAAGGCAATTCATATGTATCTGGATTAGTAGGATCTATCTGTCCAAATCCATTGCATTGTAAATTGCACAAGAAAAATCTTATCCAAGCAGTAGGAACACCTGTGTAGTGCCCTTCACCTTGTATGCTGTGAAAGATTTCACTGTAATAATATTTTTTTTCATCCATTTTCGAATCCATAATCTTATTATATACTAATTAGGTTATTTGTCAAGACCAAACGTTTTTTAAACGTTATTTTCTGGATTGTACGGATCTATCTCTGCAACTGCATTTCTTATTCCTGCATTTCTACCTTTTACATCACCTTCGTGTCTTGGTAAGAAATGTACGTGTGGCCAAAATATTGATTGTCCAGAACAGGCATTCTTGTTTAATGCAAGATTGAATCCACCTATCTCTCCTGAATTGACCATTTCCATTCCATCTCTGTATGCTTCTTGGAAACACAATCCAATCATTCCAGGTGCGTCTTTAGTCTTAGGAATGTAAAGCCTATGTCCTTTGACAGCTGGGTACTTGTCCATAAACACAGAGTACTGTGGTTCATCTTTGATAGGTTTGGAGTTAAGCCACCATACTGCGTCTTTATAATTGTCTGGATGTTTGTTATAATCTTTGGTTTCTTCTTGATATACTTCCCAGGGAGATTTCTTATGTTCTGCCATTGTTAATTCCATTCATAATATTGTTTATGATTGTATTTTCAACTGCATCTCTTTGGTGCCAATCTTCCCAAGGATACACTACCCATTCATCTTGTTTTACTTTGTCAATGAAAGTACCATACCA